>TARA_R110002050_G_scaffold80768_3_pt1 | contig 10944 bp, 5 predicted proteins | sample TARA_R110002050 | Tara Oceans TARA_R110002050 (sample SAMEA4396988) | marine metagenome | biome: Polar Biome; feature: [DCM] deep chlorophyll maximum layer (ENVO:01000326); material: water (ENVO:00002006), including particulate matter (ENVO:01000060) such as... | depth 25 m
ACGGGCTATGTTTTGGGCAGGAACACCTCCAGCTGTGGCAAACTTGCCTACCACATATAAGTACCCATCTGCAACATACATTTCTTCAATAGATTCAATACCTACACTCAAGTTACCAACTCCACCACCTACCGTTTTCCATTTGTTACCATCCCATCGGGCTATATTGTGCTCTTTGGTGTGATTATCTTGAATAAACAAACCGCCCATATATAAATCACCTTTATACACAATCATATCGTTTATTCCTCCCCAATTACCTAATGGAAGAATGCCACCATCCAAATCGCGCCATTGCGTACCATTCCATCTCATTACTTTATTCATCACGCTTCCATTTAAGCCAATGTCATTACCACCCACGTAAATTTCATTTTTGTATTTAATCACTTCAAAAACCCCACCTGATGGATCCATGGATTGGGTAATGTTTTCAAATTCAGAAAAAGTGGTATCCCCATCCCATTCCATTAGTGCTCCAGTACGTTTTCCATTTACTGTAATAGAATAACCATTGGTTACCAAAAAATGGTCTTTGTACGCTAAAATATCCTGAAAACTAGCACTGAGATCAACAAGGTTGAACGACCATCCGTTATTACTCCAAATAGCAATTCCTCTAGACCCAATAGTCACTATTGAATCGGTGGCTAATTTTAATGAATTTACATTCCCAGTACCCATAACATTAGGGTCATAAGGTGATAATACTCGGGCTCCATTTTCTGTACTCCAGGTGAATACTAAACTAGAGGAGGCACCATTAAGTATTCGCATATTTACTGTTCCCAAGACTATTTGATTATTTAAGGAATCGGTAATTATTTTATTTATATATCCCCCATCAAGATGTATGGAATCTATTTTTTCCCAATTATTTTGAGAATAAACTAGGTTGGAGCTAATTAAAAAACAAGTACTGAAAATCAGTACTTGTTTTAAATGGAGCTTACTATTTTTTAATAAAGGAGTAAACATAATTTGTTTCATTGTTGTTTATTTTTCTCTCAAAAGGCACTAATCCACTTTTAAAAAAGGAATCGTTTGGCGTCCATTTCGGGTTGATAATTGTAATATATACTTTCCATTGGAGAGTCCTGTTATGGGTAGGCTAAAGGAATTTAATCCCGTATTAAAAACGTTATTTAGTGAAATAATTTCTGTTCCAATTAGGTTGTATACTTGCATAGAAACCTTTTCGGTAGCGGGTAGTTCAAATCTAAAACTTAGCATTTCTCTTGTTACTGGATTGGGTGCAATTTCCAAATGAAAATCACTCGGCATTAATTGGGGTACATCGTTTATTCCATTTCCTACGATAAATGTAAAGTCACGTATGGTTAATCCAACCATGCATTGGTCGTCTGTAACCGTTGTTGAAAAAGTGTAAGTTCCATTCTGATTTGTAGCAGTCCATGAAATAGATATTGTAGCCGGGTTTCCTGAAACGGTATGTACAAAAGAGCTTTGTAAAACAGCAGAAGCATTTGTGTAAATTGAAACGGAGTCGAGGGTATCTGTGTCCATAAAATCAATATCGAAGGAAGTAAGTTGAGATGGAGGTATTTGAAAAGTATCCATTCCTATGGGATGAAGTGGGCCCACGATATGAGCTATTCCATTTGGGGAAATGGGCGAGTGGTTAATTGGGTTTGTAACCTCAAACATTATGTTAACCAGTGTAGAGCTAAGAAGATTACCTAATTGAGGGGAATACTCATTTATTCTAATAGAGGCGTGGAATTTGCCTAAGGTTGTCGGGGTGAATTCAATTTGTCCTGAGAGCGAATCAAGCGTTATACCATTTATAGGTTGGTTAGTAGAGTAGCCCGGTTTGAAAACTACATCTGTATCCTGATTAACCAAGGGAGAGGAAAAGAAGTAGTTTAAAATTGCCCCTTCAGGATCATAGGCTTTGATATTCAAAGAATAGAATTGATTGAGGGTGACAAAGTTAAAATTTGACATTAGAATAGGGGAAGAGTTACACCGTGTTTCATCCATCATAATCTTAGTTTCGAGGTAAGCGTTTGGAGTGCCAATAAGATTTACCGAAGAATCACGTATCCCTTCAGAGTAAGATAAATCCCATTCGGTACAAGACGAGTTTAATATGAGAATGCCAGTGTAAATAACTTGTTTTGCTCCCTGTAAATCGCCCCCCCAGCATGTGCTTCGTTTACAAGGGGAGTATAGGGTAGATTTGTTGCCTAAATAAATGTCGAAACTATCCAAACAAGCGCTTTGTACATGAATTTTTACTGAATCTGGTAAATTGGGGTTGGCGCAATTATTAAAAGATTTAAGTGTAACAGAAAAAGAATCTTGCCCAATACAGTAGTATTCAATATGAGAAGAAATAGGCGATGAATTAGCAAGAGTCACGAAACTCATGCTAATAAAAGCGTGGAAGATAATTAGCGTAATCCAGGTTTTGGTTTTCATTTTTACGGATTTAAAAAAGGCAAATTACGGATTTTTAAGGTAGTGGCAAAATGTTATTTCCTACCCAAAATTTGGTTAAATACTTTGTTAATAATTGTGTGTACAACCTGTGTGAAACCCTTGTTGAAATGAATAATTTTAGCGCAATTTTAGTATTCAATGGCAAAAGAAACAAACTATACCGAAGATCATATAAAATCACTGGATTGGAAGCAACATATACGCTTGCGGCCCGGGATGTATATTGGGAAATTGGGCGATGGAAAGAGCTATGACGATGGGATTTACATCCTTTTGAAAGAGGTTTTAGATAATTCTATCGATGAGTTTGTGATGGGAAACGGACGTACCATTGAAGTGAATATAAAAGACGGAACGGTTAAAGTTCGTGATTACGGACGTGGTATTCCGCTTGGAAAAGTGGTGGCATGTGTGTCGCAGATGAACACTGGTGGTAAATATGACAGTGCCGCTTTCAAGAAATCGGTAGGATTAAATGGAGTTGGTACCAAAGCGGTAAATGCTTTATCAGCCTATTTTTTGGTAGAATCTTTCCGTGATGGAAAAACGAAAAAAGCCTCCTTTTCTGTTGGAGAAATTAACGAAGATTCAGATGTAATTGAATCGAGTGGCCGAAAAGGAACTAAAATTACATTTACCCCAGATCCAAATATTTTCCCGAATTACAATTATCGTTCGGAGCATGTAGAAAGCCTAATTTGGAACTACGCTTATTTGAATAGGGGGTTAACGGTAATTTTTAACGGACATAAAATTCAATCAGAAAATGGATTGAAAGACTTGTTGGTTAATAAGTTATCTGCCAAAAATCTGTATCCAATTATTCACTTAGAAGGAGAGGATATTGAAATTGCCATTACCCATACCGATAGTTACGGAGAGGAATATTATTCTTTTGTAAACGGACAATATACCACTCAAGGGGGTACGCATCAAAACGCTTTTAGAGAAGCGTATATTAAAACGATTCGAGATCATTTCGGTAAAAATTATGATACCGTTGATATTCGCTCCGGAATTTCGGCTGCCATCAGCGTAAAGGTGATGGAGCCCGTGTTTGAATCGCAAACTAAAACCAAATTGGGTTCCAACGATGTGGGTCCAGATGGCCCAAGTATGAGGGTTTTTGTGATGGATTTTATTTCGAAGCGGTTGGATAATTTTTTACACCGTCATCCGGAACAAGCCCAAGAAATTCAAAAGCGAATTGTGCAATCGGAACGGGAACGTAAGGATTTGGCAGGAATAAAAAAATTGGCGAAAGACCGTGCAAAAAAGGCGAATTTACATAACAAAAAATTGCGTGATTGTCGCTTGCATTTGAATACCAATAAAGACAGAATTGAAGATACTACACTGTTTATAACCGAGGGTGACTCTGCATCTGGTTCTATAACCAAAGCGCGAGATGTACAAACCCAAGCAGTGTTTAGTTTGAAGGGTAAGCCGTTGAACTGTTATGGTTTAACTAAAAAAATTGTATACGAAAACGAGGAATTTAATTTATTGCAATCCGCGCTTAATATTGAAGATGGGCTAGAAGGATTGCGTTATAATAAAGTAGTGCTGGCCACCGATGCCGATGTGGATGGGATGCATATTCGATTGCTATTGATTACCTTCTTTTTGCAATTCTTTCCAGATTTGGTAAAGAGTGGCCATTTATATGTATTGGAAACGCCTTTGTTTAGGGTTAGAAACAAGAAGGAAACCATTTATTGTTACTCGGATGAGGAACGACAAAGAGCCATGTTTAAACTGAAAGGGAAACCAGAAATAACTCGATTTAAAGGATTGGGTGAGATTTCTCCGGATGAATTTAGAGCTTTCATTGGTGAGAATATTCGCTTGCAACCAGTCATTGTGGGAAGAGATACACCCATCAATAATTTGTTAGAATTTTATATGGGAAAAAATACTCCCGATCGTCAAAAATTCATCATTCAAAACTTAAAAGTTGAGGTGGATATTGAAGAAGAATTTGCTTAAAGTATAGTTTTAGATAGTAATATTTAAAACACTGGTAATTAAGTAATAGTTAGGTTAGAAATGAGTGTAGAAGAAAACGAGAATAATAACGAAGAACCGGAATTTAAGGAAGAAGGAACCCATGACATGGAGCACGTTATTCGTGTGTCAGGGTTGTATGAAGATTGGTTTCTGGATTATGCTTCTTATGTGATTTTAGAGCGTGCGGTACCTCATTTAAATGATGGTTTAAAACCGGTGCAACGAAGAATTCTTCATTCGATGCGCGAATTGGAAGATGGGCGGTATAATAAAGTTGCTAATGTGGTGGGAAACACCATGAAATACCACCCGCATGGTGACGCGTCTATTGCGGATGCGATAGTGCAACTAGGTCAAAAAGATTTGTTGATAGATACCCAAGGAAACTGGGGTAGTATTTTTACTGGCGATAGTGCTGCGGCTTCTCGGTATATTGAGGCTCGTTTAACCAAGTTTGCGTTGGATGTTGTTTTTAATGCAAAAACCACCGATTGGCAGCAATCGTATGATGGTAGAAATAAAGAACCAATTACGCAACCCGTAAAGTTTCCTTTGCTGTTAGCCCAAGGTGTAGAAGGGATAGCGGTAGGAATGGCTTGTAAAATTTTGCCACATAATTTCGTGGAATTAATAGATCAGTCTATCAATGCTTTACTAGATAAAAGGGTGAAAATATTTCCCGATTTTCTTACCGCTGGAATGGCTGATTTTTCGAATTACAACGATGGGTTGCGCGGAGGAAAAGTAAAAGTAAGAGCGCGTATAGAAATAGTAGATTCCAAGACCCTGAAAATTGTTGAAATTCCATTTGGGACTGATACCGGAAATTTGATGGAGTCTATCGTAAAAGCGAACGAAAGAGGCAAAATTAAGGTTAAAAAGATTGAGGATAACACGGCTAATGTAGTGGAAATTTTGGTGCATTTAGCTCCGGGGACTTCTCCAGATAATATGATGGATGCTTTATACGCATTTACCGATTGTGAAAAGTCTATTTCGCCAAATGCGGCTGTTATTATGGATGATAAACCTCAATTTATTGGGGTGTCTGAAATGTTGAAATACTCGGCCCAGCGAACCAAAGATTTGTTGGAAATGGAGCTTCGCATTAAATTGAGCGAACTTCAAGAAAGATGGCATCAACTATCGTTGGAGCGCATTTTTATTGAGCAAAAAATCTATATTGCTTTTGATGGCAAAACCTATGACGAAGCAAAAGCGCATACATTAGAGGCTTTGCAGCCATTTATAAAGAACTTGATTAGAGCGGTTAACGATGAAGATTTAACCAAACTGATGGATATCCAAATGCGTAGAATTACGAAGCATGATGCGGATAAAGCCGATTCATTCATCCTTAATTTAGAGGAAGAAATGGAGCAGGTGAAACACCATTTGGATCATTTGACCGAATTTGCGGTAGATTATTACAAGAACCTGAAAAAGAAATACGGTGCTGGAAGAGAACGTAAAACAGAAATTCGTTCATTTAGCTCCATTGATGCCACCAAGGTAGCTGCGGCTAATGTGAAATTATATGTAAACTTAGAAGAAGGTTTTGTAGGTACGGGACTCAAACGAAATGAGGGTGAGTTCTTGACTAATTGTTCCGATATTGATGATGTTATTGTGATCTTGAAATCGGGTAAAATGCGTGTGATTCGAGTGACTGATAAAACATTTGTGGGCAAAGGAATTCTGCATGTGGCCATTTGGAAAAAAGGGGATGAGCGTACCACCTATAACTTAGTTTATAGAGATGGAGTAGCGGGTCCGGTTCGGATTAAGCGATTTCAGGTTACATCCATTACGCGTGATAAAGAATACGATTTAACCCGTGGAATTCCTAAATCTGTGGTGATGTATTTAACGGTTAACCCTAATGGGGAAGCCGAATCCATAAATGTGGTGCTACGTAATACGGGAAAGGTTAAAAGATTGAAATTCGATTATGATTTTGCTGATTTAGCGATTAAGGGTCGTGGAGCTGGCGGAAACATTTTGACCAAACATATTGTCACCAAAATTGAAATGAAGGAAAAGGGTGTGTCTACTTTATCTGCGCGTAAAATTTGGTTTGATGAAACCGTTTCGCAATTTAATTCGGATGAAAGAGGAAATCTTTTAGGAGAGTTTAAAGGAGAAGATAAAATCTTACATATTACTTCATCCGGAACATTTAGGCTCACTGGGTTTGATGTATCTACTAAGGTAGATGATGATTATTTAATTTTGGAAAAATGGAATCCTAAGAAACCGATTACTGCGGTATATTGGGATGGAGAAAAAGGGCAATTTTTTGTGAAAAGGTTTCTAATTGAAGCGGGTACAAAGAAAATGAGCTTTATTTCTGAACATGAGGATTCTTACTTAGAATTGGTTTCTTCTGATTGGCGACCTACAGCAAAAGTGTCGTTTGATAAACGTTCGAATGACAGAGAAGATGAGGCGATTGACATGGAAGAGTTTATATCTGTAAAAAGTTATAAAGCGCAAGGTAACCGGTTGACTAAATATAAGGTAAAATCGATTGATATGGGGGAGCCGTTACCTTATGAAGAGCCACAAGAAGAAGATTCTTCGGATGAAGAGGAAGATAATGATTCTCAACCAACTTTATTTTAAGATATTCAATAATTAGACCTAGATTGCCGTTTAGGTGCTATACAAATTAGATTATGACAGTTACCGATTTACTATTTGAATTATTTAAAATTTTAATACCGTCCACTGCGGTAGTTATTGTGGTACAAGTAATGTTGAAAAATCACTTTGACGACCAAAAGCGAAGAGATGAGTTAATGATAACCAAGGCCAATCGTGTGGATATGCGTCCACTACAAATGCAGTCGTACGAGCGTTTGGTGTTGTTTTTAGAGCGTTTGCAGCCAGATAACCTTATGATGCGTATTCAGCGCCCAGGAATGACTGCAAGAGCGCTACATACATCTATGTTAAAAGCTATTCGACAAGAGTATGAGCATAACATGACGCAACAACTGTACGTTTCTCCAACCGCATGGAAATTGGTTATTATGGCAAAAGACGAATCCTCTAAATTAATAAACCTTGCAGCGTCTAATCTGCCAGATACTGCTACGGCCATTGATTTAGGAACTAGTATGATGAATATTGTAGGTAAATTAGATAAGATTCCTACCGATGTTGCTATTAATGGATTGAAGTCTGAATTTCAAAATAAGTTTAGGGGGTAGGGACTTGTTTTCAAATTAGGGATTAGCGCCAAGTCAATTTATTTGTAATAAATAGGGATAAACGAGGTGATGTTAAGTTCAATTTATAGGTCGTTTGTAACGACCTAATTTTCGATTTTTAGCTTGCCTTTTATACGCGGATTACACCTCCTTCTATCATTCTTTTTTTTGTTAACCTATTCTTAATTCACCCCATTTTGTGGTGTTTTTGAAGTTGTTTTAACTATAACGTCACATCCTTTAGCTATTTCGTCACAAAATAAAAAAATGTTATAAACCCTATCTTGTTGAAAACAGGGCATTTCCCGAGTTACCAGTAGTTTAGACGTGATTTTATATTTTTTTTAAGCTAATTTTAAGAATAGATTTGCGCGTTCATATTAATAGAAAAAAGATGAAGAAATTTTTACCTACTACGATTTCAATTCTGGTTTTTACATTGATGCAAGCATTTGCATTTTCTCAAAACACTGGAAATTCAACACAATCCATCAGATGCGACCAAACCACGGATGGTGGCATTATATCCCAAAACCAAGTTGGAATTCTTGGTGGTTTTGATCCTGCTCAAATTAACAGTACAACATTGCCATCAGGAGGTACAGGTGTTTTAGAATACAAATGGTATTCTGCCGTAACACCAACACCTTATTACGATGGAAATACAGATTGGACATTAATTTCCGGTGCCAATGCAGAGAATTATAATCCTGGATTTATTACTCAATCGACTTATTACCTACGTGTTTCTAAGCGTAACACCTGTTATTTATGGGGTGAGATTTCCAACGTAGTTAAAATGACAGTACCTTCTACGCCTGTATCTTCCTGTTTAGTTTACGCCATTCAGGATGCGGGATTGAATGATTATTCACAGGTTTTTACAGTAGATGTATACAATGGAAATACTGTGGTAAATGTAGGTCCTCAACTTGGAGGTTGGGATATTGAAGGAATGGAAATTGACCCATTAACCGGAATTTTATATGGAAGTTCTGGTAACGATAATCTTCACGGTATGGATGGATACTTTTATAGTATTGATGCTGTAAATGGAAATCTTAATATAATTGGAGCTACAGGGTATGACGATGTGGTTTCTTTGGCTTTTAACCCAGTAACAAATTTATTATATGCTTGGGTGGATGATTACGGTTTGATTACCATTAACCTGCAAACTGGAGCCGGAACAATGGTTTATAGTTCTCCTCTTGATTTTGACGGAATGGCGTGGAGTAATGACGGAACCATTTTGTATGTTGCTACCGATAAAAAAGTGCTTTCAACATTTGATCCGATAACTGGAAATATTGTGGTATTAACAAACGCATTACCCGGACGAGTAGAATCATTGGAAATGCGCCCCGATGGTAACTTGATGTTTGCAACTAAATCTACTATTCATACCATTAACCCAAATACTTTAGTAACAAATCCAATTAATAATATTCAAACTGCCTTTAATGATATAGAGTCTATCGTTTGGCCAGATTGGTGTGCATTGAGTTTTACTGCGACAGCCCATCCTACGGATGTTTTGTGTTATGGGGGGAATAATGGCTCAGCTACAATTTCAGTAGTTGATGGATTGGCACCTTATACCTATTCTTGGAGTAACGGAAATACACAAGCTTCAGCTACAGGTTTGACCGCAGGTAATTATTCAGTTACGGTTAAGGATGCAAACGGAGTTACAGATGTAGTTAGCTTTACAATTAATCAACCAGCAGCGGCATTAACCGCAACCATCCAAACGACTCAAGCAACTTGCTCAGGAAGTTTAGCAGATGGAACAATCAATGCAATGATGACTGGCGGTACTGCTCCATATACGTATGCATGGTCAAACGGAGCAAGCACCCAATTAATATCAGGATTAAATCCAGGAACATACAATGTAACCATTACCGATGCAAACGGATGTTTAACAACCGGTTCATCAACCATTGCAACCATGTGTTGTAATGTAACTAGTTATGGTTCTATTACTGGTGCACAATCAAATTGTGGTTCATTTAACCCATCAACAATAGCGAATGCAAGTCTTCCAAGTGGAGGCGTGGGAGCGTTAGAGTATTTATGGTTACAATCAGATACGTTAGTACCAAACACCGTAGGAAATCCATATTGGACACCAATTGCAAACTCCAATGCAGCAAGCTATGACCCAGGAGTATTAACGCATACTACCTATTTTATTAGATGTGCAAGAACTTCAACATGTACATTCTATGCAGGTGAGTCAAATATTATTGCTATCGAAGTACATACCGGAATAACTGCTTCAATAGGTTCAACTTCAAATGTTACTTGTAATGGAGCAAATGATGGAACAGCTACAGTAACCGCAAACGGAACCGCCCCATATACTTATGCATGGTCAAATGGTTCAACAACTGCAACAAATAACGGATTAGCAGCTGGAACTTATTCAGTAACAGTAACAGATGCTAACGGATGTTCAGCAACAGCGCAAACAACAATCACTGAACCAACTGTACTAGCTTCTACATCAACTGTAATCGCAAACGTAACAATCAATGGAGGTTCCAACGGTTCAGCAACAGTAGTTGCGAATGGAGGAACCACAGCATATTCTTACTTATGGAATAACGGTTCAACAACTGCAACAGTAACTGGATTAACGGCCGGAACATATAATGTAACCGTAACCGATGCAAACGGATGTACTGCTACAAGTTCAGTAGTAATCACTGAGCCAACTGTATTAGTTTCATCCACTACAGTAAACAGCAATGTTAACTGTAACGGAAACGCAAACGGTTCAGCTTCTGTATCAGCAACAGGTGGAGTAACCGCATACACTTTCAATTGGTCAAACGGAGCAACAACAGCAACCATAACCGGATTAACAGCCGGCACATATAATGTAACAGTAACTGATGCAAACGGAGCAACATCAACAAACTCAGTAGTAATTACTGAGCCAAGCATGTTAACCGCGACTGCATCAAATACCGCAAACGTAACAATCAATGGAGGTTCAAACGGTTCAGCAACAGTAGTTGCGAATGGAGGAACCACAGCATATTCTTACTTATGGAATAATGGTTCAACAACTGCAACAGTAACCGGATTAACAGCCGGAACATATAACGTAACAGTTACCGATGCAAACGGATGTACTGCTACAAGTTCGGTATTCATTACTGAGCCAACTGCATTAGTTTCATCAACTACCGTAAATAGCAATGTTAACTGTAACGGAAACGCAAACGGTTCAGCTTCTGTA
>TARA_R110002050_G_scaffold46605_5_pt1 | contig 10942 bp, 10 predicted proteins | sample TARA_R110002050 | Tara Oceans TARA_R110002050 (sample SAMEA4396988) | marine metagenome | biome: Polar Biome; feature: [DCM] deep chlorophyll maximum layer (ENVO:01000326); material: water (ENVO:00002006), including particulate matter (ENVO:01000060) such as... | depth 25 m
TACCTACGGCATTTTTGACTTACAAAAAGGCATGCCGACTTACGCTTATGAAGATGTCAGCGCCTATGCCGAAAAATACTTAGTCCCGCCGACTAAAATAACCGTTAAAACTAAGTTTTTACGAGATGGTATTAAATACAAAGAGTTGTCGAAAGATGAGCAATTAGAGTGGGAAAGCAAAACAGAGCTTGAGGATCGTGAAGAGGTTTTATCGTCAGAGTTAAATAAATTCTTGTTCAACGAAGATACCGCAGAAAAGATGTTCGCCCAGCTAATGAGTAAAGATTTACTTGGCGGCATACATGTTGAAGGCGGCGATGTGATTGGTAAAACCATCATATTTGCGACTAATAATGACCATGCGATATTTTTAGAAACCGTGTTTAACAAGAACTACCCCAAATGGGCGGGTAAGTTAGCACGAGTTATCACTTACTCTGAAAAATATAACCAAAGTTTAATAGATGAATTTGGCGGCGATGAAAACGATCGTAAAGACTTTGACCCGAAAAATCCGACCTGCCGCATTGCGATATCAGTAGACATGCTCGACACCGGTATTGACGTGCCTGAAGTGGTTAACCTGGTGTTTTTTAAAGTTATACGCTCTAAGGTAAAATTTACCCAAATGATTGGCCGTGGCACACGCTTATGCCCCGATTTATTTGGCCCGAATGATCATAAAACCACTTTTAAAGTATTCGATTATTGCCAGAACTTCGAATACTTTGATGCTAACCCAACTGGTTTGCCCGTAAGTATTGCTCTGCCGGTGACTCAACAAGTGTTCGAAAAACGTGTAAAGCTTAGTACCTTGCTTAACAGTCGCCTGCAAGATAAAAGCTACCAAGAAAAGCACCCAGAAGACTGTAATTTATTGCGTGGCTTAAACACCTATCAGCTTGATATGTTGCATCATCAAGTTATAGGCATGAATCTCGATAACTTTATTGTTAGACCAAAACGCCAAGCGGTTGAACCCTTTTTAAACCGCGACCATTGGAACAATATTGATGACACCAAGTTTACTGAGCTAGAAAGCCATGTATCCGTGTTACCGACTGAGGCTGAAGCCTTTAATCAAGACGAACAACCCAATAACTTATCTAACCGCTTTGATAATATTATCTTAACCATGCAACTGGCTTTGCTTGAAAAAGGCATGGTGCCGGAACAATCTCGATTACGAGTAATGGAATTTGCTCAGTTACTAGAAGAAAAAGCTAATATTCCTGCCATTCAGGCTCAATTACAACTGATCCAAGACATACAAACTCATGAGTTTTGGCAAGACATCCATCTAGTGACACTTGAAGATATACGTAGACGTTTACGTAACTTAATGTTCGCTATCGATAAAGAAAAAAAAGAAGTGGTGTACACCAACTTTGAAGATGACGTACAAGGCGTACATGACGTTACCGCTGTTTATCAAAGCCCAACCATGGATTTAGCTCAATATCGCAAAAAAATTGAGCTGTATATTAAAGATCATCAAGATCAGTTAACCATTCAAAAATTAAAACGTAATAAGCCTATCACTCAAGCCGACTTAGATGTACTCGATGGGTTGCTGCTGGATGCCAGCGGCATGAGTGACGTAGAGGCTTATCGCCATCAAATATTGCAGGAGAAGCCCTTAGGCGCATTTATTCGCCAATTAGTAGGCTTAGACTTAAATGCTGCCAAAGAAGCCTTCAGCAGCTTTTTAGATGACGGCATTTACAATGCCGAGCAAATCAACTTTGTTGACCAAGTAATTGATTACCTTGTTCACAACGGCGTACTCGATATGGCCCAAATATTCGAACCGCCATTTACCGATTACCACGGCGAAAGCGCCTACGGCTTTTTTGACGAAGGTAAAGTGGTAGAGCTGTTTGGGGTGATACGAAAAGTGAATGCAAATGCCGTGGTTATGGCTGAAGAGCCTATGACGGCTTGATGGTGCCAATAATTAGGGATGATGATTAACATGGCATATTTATATGAGTACATCGATGATCTACTAAGATTACAGTCAAGAGCCGTTGAAAAGTATAACCACAAAGGAGTTCTAGGTGATGCTCGCGAAGAGTTTGTGCATTCGGAAATCAAATCAAGAATTGATAACTTAGCTAATAGGCTTCATAAAGGAGAGGTTTACTTTAAAGATGAAGAATTTGGCCAGCATGACATTATTTTACGAAAAAGAAATACTCTAAATAGTTCTCTTGGTCGTCAGATACGGATAAGTTCGGAAGAGTGTGCTGCAATTATTGAAGTTAAAACGAACGCAAAACTGACAGAAATAAGGGATTTTGAAGAAAAATCAAAAAGATTAAAACAAAGTATGCCTAACCTCATTTGTGGCATGTTCTGCTACAAGATTAATGGTAAAACAAGTACTGTTCTCGAGCGTTCAGGTTTCAAGTTTGATCACGAATATCAACTATTTGAACGAGACTCATCCAAAAAAACGTATGCTAATATTGACTTTATCCTCTGCTTGGATGATGACGTTGAGGTCAATGGGACCGCTCATATGAAAGCTGATATTACATATTCTAAGGGTTTTTTCTTAAAGAAAGAGCATGATGAGTACGAATTGTTTCACTCAGCTCCGTTCTCAAAAATGCTTTTTCAAGAATTAATGAGAGCTGATGAACTTAATGTCTAATGGCTTAATTTAACAACTATCGTTATGAATAATAAAGGAAAAGGATTTCATGGGAAAAAGTGCAAATATGTTTCTTTCCTCAAATGAGGATACAGAAACATTAAATAAACGCGTTACGCTATTAGCAGAGCAAATGGATTACGCGCGTTCTAAAAAAAATCATTTGCTCGCTTATTTAAAGAGTGAATTATCTAATAAGCTGGGAGTACCAGTAGGGTATTGTCTTCAAGGCTCATATAAAAACCACACTCTTATTCGACCAGTCAGAATAAACGAAGAATTTGACATTGATGCTGGCGTTTATTTAATGTTTGATGCTAAGTCACAAGGGATTCAAGCAAATGATGCTAAATCTATTCTTCGTTCTGTATTGATGCGATATTGTGCCGCTAATAATGACGCCGAGTTGGCTGAATCAAAGCCTAACTGTGAGAGAGTTTGCTTTCCTGGCAGCTTTCATATTGATCTTCCACTCTATTATTTTGTTAAACAGACGGACATCTGCCGCTTAGCAACAGAGAAATCAGGTTGGATTGATAGCGATCCTAAATCTTTACAAGACTGGTTCGATAATAAAATAAGTACATATCCAACAGAAAAAAAAGCACGATTAAGAAGATGCATTAAAAACATTAAAACTTGGGTTGCACTAAGAACCGTTAAGCTTCCATCGATTGCTATAACTGTTTTCATTGCCAATACATTCGCTGACTTCGAACAAGATGATGATGTCTTTGTTCAAAATGCCGCTAATCTACTCAACTTCTTAAAAGCTGATAATAAAATTCTTAGTCCAATTAATGGCGATGACTTAATCGGTGGTACTAATGAAGATAAAACCAAACTAAGCGAGCAACTAACACTATTGCTCAATAACCTTAAAGGTGCAAATAACAGTAGATCAGCCACTGAAGCACATCCTTTTTGGTCATCAGTTTTTGAGCATATATACCCTCCCTTTGCTGAAATTGAAGAATTAGTGCCTGTTACAAATCTCCCCGCACTTACGACTGTCCCATCTATAAATATCCGAAAAACAGATCGAGATAATCGTTTTGTAGAAGACTCATCAGCTGAAATCATTTACGGTTTTCTAGGTGAGCATTTGGCTTTTTCTATCACTAACTCCGCTAGTTACCCAGCCAATTCAACGGTGAAATGGATGGTTAGAAACAAAGAAAAAGAAGCATCACTTGCCAATGACTTAGGTCACTTAAGAGCCTTTAAGCTTAATGATGTTTGTGAAGAACATTGTGGATATAGAGGTACTCATTATATGGAATGTGTAATTGAAGCCAATGGTCAAATTTTAGGCGCTAAATTTATAAAAGTAATCGTTAGTTCGACTACAAGGCCTTCAAGAAGTCCTCCTCGTAAAATCTATGGACCAGGGAGATAATAGCTATGTGGAAAGTTCTCCCCAAATTTGGGCTATTCAAAGCCCTAGCGTTTGTATTCACCATTTTATTGCTATCTACTGTAATTATCTTATTGGGTGATCCAAGTTTTGTTGTAACGCTAAGTATAGATAACTTAATTGAGGTGTCCGCATACTCAGGGGCAGCATCAATAATTTTTATTGGTATAATTTGGTTACTTGCTAAGTGGGGTTGGAAAGCAATTTGGCATATCCCTAAATTGGGCGATTTATTAGATAAGAACGTGTGCCCAAATTTAAATGGGAAATGGACCGGGCATGTTGTTTCGAGCTTTAAAGATGAACAAGGAAATCCAATAGAGAAACAGGTTGAAATGGAGATCAAAGCCGACTTTATTGGCTTTGATATTAGATTAAAATCACTTGATAATTACCAACGAAGTACAGTGGTTCAGAGTGAAATATACAAAGATCCAAGAGATGGTAATTTTTATGTGTCGTATATTTTTGAATCTGTAATTGATAAACCTTTGTCGACGGATGATAGTAAATTTGATGGTGCGGCGAAATTAGTTGTTCGCTTTGAAGCAGACAAAATCAGTCTAGTGGGTACTTATTGGACGAATAGAACTTGGCAAAGGGGTGGCAACACAGCTGGCTCTATCAATCTGAGACGCGAAAGCTAACGTTTCATTATAATATCAACTAGAGCTGATTTTTCTTCCTCTGTCATTTTTTCAAGCAAGCACAGCAATTCAGCTGTGCTTTCTGATTCACAGAAAAAATAAGCCACTGGCACACCTAGCTCATCAGCCATCGCTTTTAGCGTTGCATAATCGGGGGTGTGCTTGCCTTTCTCATAGTGATTCATGCGTGCGCTCGCCGTCCCCGGTTCCATTCCTAATTGAATGCCCAGTTGCTTTTGGCTGATGCCCATCGCTTTTCTTGCCTGCTTAAGCCTAAGCGGCAGTGGATTGATCTGCTTTTCTGACACGTGTTCATTATTGTCTGATCCTAGATAACTTAGATTGTCTTAGTTTTTTTACTTAAGGTATACTAAGGAATCCTTAGCTTTTTAAGATGCATTGTCAAGTTTTAACCAAATCTGATAAAGCCTGAATAGATAAGGGGAGAAATAGTTAGAGGATATTAATTATAAAATCGTCACGGAATGGCTCATTACATATTGAAATAATTAACAATTGGTAAATATCGTGACCCAATCAATGATCCGTATAAACGAAATACTTATTAGTCTCTTAAAAAGTAAAACGCTAACTCAATTTACTGCAATTGAGTTGAAAAAAATGTTCATAAAGGCATTACCTGACGCAAAAAACAAAGATGCTAGCCAATTAGTGCATAGAACACTGAACAAACTATGTAGCGCTTACTTCATTGAGAAACAGATTGATGGCAAAAAGGTATTATTTATCAAGACTCCCATGTTTGATGAAAGCCGCCTCTATGCTAGTACGTCACGCAAAAAAGTTTCAAAAGAGCCCATTATTAACGACAACTCTCATAAGTTACAGAAACTAAAAACGATGCTTAACCAATACCAAATTGATCTGCTGGGCCATATTGGTGAAGCTGAAGAGTTCAAACGGCTATTTAATGAATTCCCTGAAACGAAAACGAGTTTATACTCCCACTATATGCATGCGCGCAACCAAAGCTCATCAATGGTCGGTAAAATTAAAGCCGTAGAAGCCTGTATCAACACGCTAGAGAGTTAATATAGTGAAGTTAAGACAATGGCAGCATGATTGCGTTAAAAAGGCGCTAGCGACCTACCAAACACAAAATCACTTTATGTGTTTAGCCACTCCTGGAGCGGGCAAGACTGTAATGGCAGCCGAGCTGGCGGCAAGATTAATTGCGATGGGTAAAGTGGATTTTGTCTTATGTTTCTCACCCTCTTCTGAAGTTAACGAAAGTATAAGACTTAACTTCTCACGACGACTACTCAAGCGTTTTGATGGATTAATGGGAGCTATCGGCAGCGTTTACACTTATCAGTCCATGTCTTCATTAACCCCTGAGTTTTGGCAACTTCTTCATAGTCACAATGTCTTTGTCATTATGGATGAAGTGCATCACCTAAAAGGAACTGAACTCAATAATGCCAACGCATGGGGAGAGGAGGTACTACTCAACATTCAAAACCAAGCTTGCTATACCTTAGCTTTATCTGGCACTCCATGGCGGTCTGATTCTGCACCAATCGTGCTTTCCAGATTTACTGAACCCGATAACACCATACATTGTGATTTTGTCTATGGTCTAAAACAAGCTGTAGCCGATGACGTATGTCGTAAACCCAATATCGCGCTCATTGATAATGACAAAATAAGATTAGATGTTGATCTAGAGTCAGAAACGTTTTCATCTATTGCTGAGTTATTAAAAGGGTCTGGATTCAGCTATAAGGCATTAATTAATAATCAACAGGTGATGCATTACATGCTGAGCCAAGGTATTAAAAAACTAGAACAAATACGTCAAGAAAATCCCTTAGCTGGCGGGCTCATTGTTGCTTCATCAATCAAACATGCTAAACAGTTATACCAAATCCTTATTGCAGACTTTAAACAAACAGCCTGTATTGTCACTTCTAAGTTGAAGCATCCTTCACACACTATTGAAGCCTTTAGACAGAACGATACCCAATGGATAGTGAGTGTTGGTATGATCTCAGAAGGGACAGATATTCCACGGCTGCAGGTATGTTGTCACCTGAGTCGCATCAAAACCGAAATGCATTATCGCCAAGTATTAGGCCGTATATTAAGAGTCACTTCCGCTGAGGTTCAACAAGCTTGGTTATTTACCTTAGCTGAAGCTAGCCTTACTGAGTTTGCTTATAGGATCGATCAAGATCTACCGGAAAACTCAGTGATTGTTGAACAAACTGAGTCGCAAGAACTAAATTTAGCACTATCGAATAACTCAAGATCAACCGAACTTAATAATGACAATAGCACTAACCTGCAAATCTCAGGTTTATCGCTATCAACCAAACCTAGCATACAACCACACCTATCTGATATTGAACAAGAAAACCACTACAACTTGGCCTTATTAGGCGGATATAAAGAACAAATAGTAAGAATGTTTGATACTCATTTACTGAGTAGCTGAGCTAATGTACTTGGCACAGAAAACTCGCGCTTAATCAACTATCATCAGGGGTCATCGCATTGGGGTTATATCGGGATGGCTTAACAACTTCTGAAATAAGGACCTTATCTAACGGCTCAAGAAAAGGGTTAAAAAAAACCGAAGTAGCCTCACTTTCCTGACTCTCATAAAGTTTTCTATAAGTTTGAGCTAAATGCCTAATATCAAGACTGCGATCACCATTCACCATTACAAGTTTTAATGTCTCTGATAGTAGATGATTCAATGCCCTACTTTCACCTCGGCAGGCTGCAAATAATGGTATAGCAATATGTTTATCTTCAATCTTGGGAGGCTCATCAAAGGGCATATGCTTGGCTAAGCCTATTAGATATTGACGATAATATTTACTGTCTTTTTGGAGGCTAAAATATTCAAGCTTTCTTCTACGTATTAAGCGAGATGACCACTGTGGTTCTTCAGCGATTTGTTCAGTCCAAGGCATGCCAACTAAGACAATTGGAACTCTTGCTTCTTCGCTGATGAATTTCAATTCATTAGCTATTGTTTGACGCTCTTTAGGTGTTTTAAACTCTATTAACTCTTGAAATTCATTGAAAATAAGTAGCTCTACATTCGCTCGAACTAAATTTTTAACCAATTGAGTTTTCAAATCTATTTTATAATTCTGCCCTTTTCGTTGTTGGCTGCCAAATGATTCCAAATCAGTTAACATCTGCCTCAGAGTCGCATCAAGACCTTTATGACTTGAGATCCGGGTAACTAATACCGGCATAGAAGTACGGCTATATGTTTGACTAGCTAACACTCGTTTTTTATAGTTGTTAATCAGATGACTTTTACCTACTCCTGTATCTCCGGTCAACAACATGCACTGTTGGTCTGATTGAAAGTTTCGATTTAACCTTAGATCATCAAAATCATTGAAAATGACCTTAGCTTGAGGATGCATGACAAAACAATCATTAAACCTGCCCAATTGCTCCATCTGATGAGCGGTTAAGATATTCATTCAAATCCCTCTATATCATCATCCCAGTTACCGAGGATATCACTAATATTCAGCTCCGGTTTGTTGGTTATTACTGAAAGAGTGTCACTTTTTTCAAGCCTAATAGTACCTTGACCGGTGTTACTGATATCGACGAGTTGAGCTTGCTTCTTTACTGAAGAGATTTTAGCTTTCGTTTTGGATTCATTAAAGAGTTCTTGCTCTTGCTGTACTCGAGCATGGATTGCCATACGGGCTTTAGCTAAACCTAAGTTGTCCTTACTCTCGCGTATAATTTCACGGTTAATCTTCTTAATGACTTTATGCTCATGCAGACTCAAACCATTGGCATACCCAGTAGTATCAGTACAAGGTACTTTGAGGTACCCCTCTAACTCTTCTAGGTAAACATGGATATTAGAGAGATCATCAGGGTCTATCTTAATCAGTTTTTTGATAGAGTCTTTAGTTTGTGGATAGTGCTTACGATAATCAGCCAATGCGGTGGAGTCATACATCAACTCTTCGAATTTAAAACCATTTCGAGTTAGCGTTCTTTCATCAGTGATACCCATCAGCACATTAAAACGCTCTTCATCCTCTACGCCCATCTGTAACGGTGGATATATATCAAAACCATGTTGCCACTGCTTTATTGGTATACGTGTATCACGAGAGTCTGAGTCCTGATGGTAAATATCAACAATCCAACGATGAAATTCTTCAACAAATACCGAGAAACGCATAATGGCGTCTTTCTCAGGTTTGTAGTCCTCTTTTTCTAGAATATTTGAAAACGTTTTCCCAGGGAATTCGGTTAAAAAATATTGGTTAATCATTCCAAAAAAACGCTCAACAAACGGCTTTAACCATGGCTTGCGCACGGGGTTATATTGAATATTTATACCAGCTTCTTTACAAGCATGATCTAAACTCTTTGACCAAAACTCAGCTCCATTATCAACAACCAGAGTTTCGAACTTCCCATAACAAGGCCAATCATTTTGAAGCTCTATTCCCACATTGCTCAGAGCTTTAGGTTTTATCGCATGCACAATAGCTTTTGCTGCTGAAACATAAGAGGGAGCTTTGTAGCTCAAATGGAAACCTAAAACACAATTACTAAAGACGTCAACGATTAGAGTCAGGTAAGGCCTTCCGAGGGGAATAAGTAATTCATCGTCGAGAAGAATTAAATCGAGTGGCGTATGATCTATTTCAACTCGCTCTAAAATCCGAGTGGGCGGTATATGAGAAGAGCAATATGCAAACCACTGATCAGCTTTGAACTTACCATGCCTAGCGACAGCTATTGGATAAGGTGGCAGTGACTTTATTCTTTGATTGAAGGCTGTATAGGAGATAATAGGGATTTGCCCATCCACAATTGTTTCATTCTCAATGGTGATGGAATCTTTATAGTACTGGTAGGCAGTTGTAACTTTCGGTCTTTTGGCATCTAGAAAACGAGATAATGCTCGCTCAAAAAATACCTCGTCGCCTTCCACTCGCTTATTTCGGTTACCCATTTTATGGCGCTTAACAACCAAAGAGGCTAAATCACCATTACTATCAATATAACTCTTACGCCAACGAACCACGGTACGCCAATTAGGCCGCTTGTCTCTATTGCCTTCAAATAGTTTATCAAGAATTGGATCTAGTTTTTTTTGCGTCCAGCCCCCTGAGTTTTCCTGCTCAATAAAACTAATTAGTTTGTATTTATCGAGAGCTTTTTCTTTAAGGAAGTCAGGGAAAGTATCAAGATCGCGCTTAACTAATTCTGAATCATCTAGCTTGACGTATTGAATTGGAGTATTTGGTTTTATTGGAATGATTTCCTCATTGAACTCATCATAAAAATCTTTCACGAAGGACGCCATACCGTAGGGTTAAGTGTTAAATCATCACTATAAAGCTCCGTCTTTAAAATACCTTTATGAATCAAAGAACATAAAAAAGAACGAGACACTCCTGGCGTCAATTTAAATTCGGAACAAATATCTTTAAGAGTAATGCGCCCAGATTTTTGAACAAACTTAAGCAATTCATGTTGAATTACATTTATTCCGTAAATACCTGAGTAACGATGGAGCAATTTAAGATTATTTAAAATAGGATTTATCCTGATTTGCTTTTCGGTAACTAAGATAAGTTCAATACCTAATTTTAAAGACGCTTCTTGTTTGGCTGCAAATTTTTCTCTAAAAATGGGATCACAAGCAAGGCTATAAGGCTTGTACTCATGGTACTTTTCCGTTTGATCAACATATCGAATTAAAGTATCTGGAGTGTAAGGTAAATTTTTACCTTTGAACCTGTATTCAAAGCCTTCAGGCTGACTACCATAATGTTCGATAGCCTCATTATATTCATGATAAAAACACACATCGAACTCCAATGTACTTTCACACATTATCGTTTCGCGCACTTTTGCACTGGCGAATTTAAAGACGTTTTTGTTGGGTGATGGCTTACGTAAATTACGAATATACATGAGCGAATCTCAAGTCATTGATAGTACATTTAGTGTACAATCACTTTGAAATTTGTCAAACTATGCTTTAAACTTATCTTAAGCACCTGATACTAATAGAAATAGTTTTTGTAAAAAAATTACAAAAACTATTTTATGTCAATTTATGCTTTAATTTTGTCAGACTATGGTTATATTATGTCAATGTATGCTTTCAGCGACACCTATTTATATCCCCAAGGCGCTGGTGGTAATGCAACTGGTTGAGATAAATCAAACTCAACTTTAAAGTCG
>TARA_R110002050_G_scaffold10996_5_pt1 | contig 10935 bp, 8 predicted proteins | sample TARA_R110002050 | Tara Oceans TARA_R110002050 (sample SAMEA4396988) | marine metagenome | biome: Polar Biome; feature: [DCM] deep chlorophyll maximum layer (ENVO:01000326); material: water (ENVO:00002006), including particulate matter (ENVO:01000060) such as... | depth 25 m
CAAAACTTCCAGCGACGCCCGGAACTACTCTACCTGTTATAGGATCGTAAGCTCTGTTGATACCACTACTATTAGGAGCAAATACATTTCCCCTAGAATCAGCTGTATATGCATTACCGAATGTATCATTCTTACCTATGTTCATTGCATTTGCTAAGAAGTTACCACCTGGTAAAATCTTCATCATGTTTAAAGGATTCTGTGTACCTCGTTCATAGCCTGATGCAGCAGCTACGTCTTGTTGAGGAGTTGTCTGACCTGTAGGTGTATTATATCTAGGTACAGAACTAGCATCTCTAAATCCTAGCCCTATAGTTTCAGGATTATTAATTGAAGTTACCATAGGTTATCCTCCTTTAGATGCTAATGGTCCGTGATAGTTTAGCTCAATCTCTTCTGATACTTTACCGCCGTGTTGTTTATATCTAACTTTAGAAACATTAGTCATCATAGGAGATAAAGGTCCGCCTACCATACCACCGTTATCAAAATACTTACTAAACATAGGTTTAATAAGTCCTTCGTATATACCTTTTTGTGCACCTTTTGCAATCGCTGCACCAGCAGGACCACCTACCGCTGCACCAGCTCCTGTAAAAAGAGCATCAGTTGCCATCTGCATACCTATCTCTGCGCCTTTATCTATAGCCATTTCCTTAAGTGGATTAGGCTGGTCAGGACTTGACGGGCTAGTAGGATATCTTATCTGCGGTTGTGGCTGAACCATAAGTGGATCTTGTTCAATACCTCTCATATCAACGCCCATTTATTTACCTCCACCTGTTTCTGTTCTAGTCTGAGGTGCATTACCTAAGTAACCAAAGTATCTACTTGCAGCTTTATGAGGTGCGTCTTTTTTCTCTTGCTCAAAAGATCTATATTGATTACCAGCTTCACCCATTGCTGCCAATCCTCTAGCTGTAGTTTCTTGTCGATCTTTCATATTACGGAATGATTGATCTGCAATAGCAGAAGCCATAGCTCTATCGTTACGTGCTGAGCCTAAGCCACCACCGAAAGAGGCTGCACCACTTGCTGAGCCTATCATATTACGCATGTCGCGATTGTTAGCCGCAGTCATATCGTATTTGCCTCTGCCTAACACCGCATCTCTTGATTCACCTTCTCCACGCTCTAACGCTTCTCTTTGAAGTCGATCCATATCAGCTATAGTACTATCAGGATTAGCCACATCAGCTGTGTATTTATCTGTAACGTCACTAAGTACTTTCTCTAAATACGGTTTAAACTCTTCATCTATACCAGTACTAACTGTCTTTGTTCCACCGCCACTACCCATGTTGCTCAACCTCCTTTTTATTCTTATCCATATTAATTTCTCCATGAACTGAAAAGTAAAGCTCAGCTCCATATTTTACATTTAATAGCTTAGCATATTGATGTGAGTTGTGTTCAGATCGTATTGAATCAGCACGCCATCTAGTTCCACCATGAGTTTTAGTATGTGCTATCATAGCATCAAACAATTTAGTAACAGTAAACGGAGTACTTAAACTCTCATCCATAATACAATCTTTCACGTCCATTGTAGTAACACCGTTATAGTAACTGTTAAAAGTTGTAGCTAAAAGAAATCCTATTAGCTTGTTATCTTTATATTCACCAACAGCAAAATAATTCGGATCACCATTTTTTTGTTTCTTAACTACATCTAAGAAAAAGGCTATCCATGCTGCTTCATTTCTTTTATATCCAACAGCGTTATGCTTTGCTACATTTTCATTCATAAGTTTTATTACTTCGAATACACTATTGTCCTCAATAGGTTTTATCATTTTTCATCTATCCTTACTTTTAAATCTGCAAAGTTTGTTGCACTTCTAATATCCTGTAATAACTTTAAGTTTTGTTCTTGAAGAATATTAACTTCTCTAACTAATTCAAATAGAGTGTAGTCTAAAGCAGAATCATTAGTAAGCGGCGCATTAAGAATAGCCATTACCTAGTTCCTCCTTTAGATACTCGTAGCTGTAGACCTGATACATTCCAAGCTCTAACATTACTACCTGTATAACCAGCATCAGTACTAGCTGCTGCATCGTCAATACGGTAGTTTAAGAATCTACCTGTAATACGTAAGTCAGATTTATAAGAACTACCAACAACAAAATCATTTACAGTTAACTTATTTCTACGCGCATCAGTCTGTGTATTATCTTCTGCAGTAGTAAGATAAGCTAATTCACCTGGACTATTAGTTGCCCGAGCTCTTAATTGTAAAGTTGCTCGTTGAGGCTCACCACCTACAGTTACAATAGATCCGCCATCTGCCCACAAAGCTAAGTTACCAAGAGTTTCAGTATCAAAGTTTGGAGTGATAGACATCTGCTCTCGTTCAGCATATGATATATAAGCCGTACCACCGAAGTCATGACCTAAGTCAGCTGCACGTAACCTGTTAAACAATACACCACTGACATATCCACTCTGTGCGAATATAGGAAATATCTCATTAGGGTTAACTTGCGTAGAAGACCAAGATCTTACAATATTAAATGTAGTATTTATAGCAGTACCAGAAGTATTAAACGTAGGTCCTGTTGTTGCAACTGTGTTACCTATAGCAACGGCTAATATTTGAGGTACTGTCGGAGCTACTCTTGAGGCTACAACCTCTGTAGCTGGAGAGAAACCTGTAACATATTTAGCTGTACTTCCAAATTGTCTAGGATTAATTATAATACTAGTTGGAGCTGATGTACTATCAGGTGTAAGCTCAAGCGCGTCTTGTGTACTAATATCTGTTAGCACTTTAAGTAAAGCTGTTTGAGTATTAGCAACTGTACCATTAGGTTTAGCTTGTTCTGATGAGTTTGTTCTTGCTAAGTCTTTAGCAGGATCATAATATAAATTAAGATATGCTGCATCACTAGCTGCACCTGAATCACCGTAAGTTGAATCGCTTATACCTGCAGTAAAGTCTGGATCAAGTAATCGACCAGGCCCTTCACCATAGTGTCTATCAAATATAACACTACTTCCAGATGCTGTGTTAATAGTAATTGTAACACGTGTCATCTTAGAGAATATAGGAGCTATTCCTGCTACAACTACTATGTTACTTGGAACTGAGTTTGTAATTAACGGAGATACTAAAGTACCTGTACGTGTATTACCTGGAGCAACTGAATAACTAAATGCACCTACTATATCAGCTCGTGATACACTAGTGAAAGTTAGTACTGCTCCTGTTCTAGCTACAGAGAAATATGCTGTACTAGATCCACTCGCATTCCATGCAGCTTGTAATGCTGTAGCAATTTGAGTTGCCGTAACTGGTGCTGTACTTCCGCCTGAATCAGGATCATACGCAGGATATGTACCTGTGTTATTAAAGTTTACTGTAACTGCTGAACCAATAGGTGGCGTTAATGTTATAGTATCTGTAGTACTAGCGGCTGCTACACCTGCTCTTGTTTGAGCTTCTGTAAATGTAGAGCTAGCAAATCCTGTAGGTAACGTGCCTATGCTTGTAATAACTACATCAAAGTTTGATGATTGTACACCAACTGCTGCTGCATTAGCTGTTACTAATCCTGTGCCTGTACTTGTGGCCCAATTCGCGTTAGCATTTATAAGTGTACTTAACGCAGTTACTACTGATGCTCGTGATTGAGTACCTGAAAGTATTACTGAACCTGTAGTTGTACCGTCTGGAAACGACACTGTCATTAGTGGTTGAGGTGTATTATTGTCAACACCTGTTGTAACAACTGAAATATTAGAAGTTAAGTTACCACCAAATGTAGTCTCTGCATATGAAGTACCACTGTATGCAGTGCTGAACGCTATTGTTAAAGCTCCATAGTTACCACCGTTTATAGCTGTAAATCGTATGGCACTACCACTAGTGCCTACAGAATATATAGCACTATTACTACCATTAAAAACAGCCAGAGCTTGAAGCTTAGTGATAACATCTGCTTGAATCTGCGTTTGATTTGTAAGATTGACTGCTGTAAGTATTGTTTCGTCAATTGCCGCATGAACACCTGCCACAGCCGGAGCTGTAATTCGCATGGATATAGCAGGACTAAGAGCTGCTGTCACACCATACACGCCAACACCTGCTGTAGATGTAGCTATTGTTAAGTTGCTTGTTGCTCCTCCTGATATCGCAAAAGTAGATGTAGTATAAGCTCTAGGCCCTGGAACATCTGAAGTAAGCGTCAGTACATTGGTTGATGATGTTGCTGTAAAATCAGCCAAAGCATTATTACTGTTTATGTAATCTCTTACTGCAGCAGCGAATACTGTCATATTTATTGTAGCGCCATCTGCTTGGCTTGTACCAAGTATAGTTATTGCAGGAAAACTTACGTTACCTATTGATGCATCACCGTTAATGATAGCACTAGCACCACCGTCGAGATATGTAGAGCCATCTCTATCATATGTAAATGTAGCGCTAGCAGGAAACGTTAGTGTATTAATAGCATTAACAGTACTTGGTCCTGTTGAACCTGCTACTGTAACATCTACTAACTCAAGAACATCAGTTGTAAAGTTACTAAACGTACCAACGGCAACTGTCTTAATTGCTTTAGTACCTACTGTAGCTTTAGGTGATGATCCATTTATAGTTACAGTTTGAGTTTCTCGTTTACCTACATTAGTATATCCAGCATTACCTGAATTACCTGTGATAGCTACTACTGCTGTAGGTACTCCTCCACCTTTAATAGGTCCTGTATCTCCTGATACTACGTTATTAAGGTCTCTTACAGTCCACGTATTGTCTCTATAGTTCCATAGTAATGCTTCATCACACTCACCTCTGAACGAAGCTAGTGTAGGATAGCATACCCATATCTCATTCTCATGATGGTTAAGTAGTGTAAACATCTTAGCTTCATGTATAGGATTTAAATTATTATAAAAGTATTCTCTTATCTTACCATCAGATAAAGATTGTATGTTTCCTGGATTACCAGAGAAAGTATACAGATCATTGTTACCTACAACGAAATGTTTACCATCATATTCCATAACTGAGCCACGGCTTAAGCAACCATACTCATCAGTAACTGGCCCAAACTGCACAGGAATATTAACATTACCTGTTAGTCTCATAACGTGTATACTATTTGTACTATAGATATACATGTTACCTTGTAACGATTTCATTTCAGTTATAACATTTGTTTCAGATAGTGTAAATTCATCAGCTGTACTAACGCCAGCTGCAAACGGATCCCAGTTATTAGGTACAGCGCCTGGCACTGCTACATCTGATGTCTTAACAACACCTGATAATCGTCTAACAATCTGACCATTAGCACTACTTTTCTCTGTTAAGTCTCCAGCTACAAGCAAACTACCGAATGATTGTATAATACCTGCAGTTACATTAACAGGTACACGAGAGTTTATTTTAACTTTAACTTCATTACCATCAGCCATACCACCTATATAACATATAGTAGTATTAGTTGCTGCATCATTATATAATTGAAAATTAGTTGCACCTACTGCTGGTAGGCTTGCGTAAGCTGGTAAAGCACCTGGCACAAAGTTAGCCGTGTTTACAGTACCTGAACCTGCTGGTGTACCTGCTTGTGCAGTTCTTGCAGCGGCTGCTACAGTAACTTCAACAGATGTATTTAGAAAATCTACTTTTTGTCCTAAATCAAATGTTAGTATATTACCTGTACTAAATGTATCTGTAATAACAGAAGACTTAACATCATACCCATCCCAGCCAGGCAACTCAGCTAATACTAGATTAGCTATATTAGTATTACCTGGAGTATCTAATATATAATGAGGTCTATCAATTCCATTATTAATAATGAAAGCAAATCCACCTGAGAATATAGTATGCTGCCAACCTGTAATAGTAAACGTAAATCCGTTTGTCATAGTAGCAGGTGTTATATCTCGCTTAGTTCCTGTGTGATCTTGCACATATACCTTTTGTCCAACAACTATATTAGCTCTGACATAATCAACTACCCATATATAGTAACAACCAGTAGGAGTTCTGTTAGGGCTTTCCCATACAGCAAAGTATCTTACTTGTCCAAAGGTTTCATTAGCCGGTGCTAAGTCTTCTGTAATGTTATTAAGCAATAACTCACCGGTTATTTTTCTAATAGCGCCATCTTTAAATCTAATATTACGTACGTCTGTAAATACATTAGGGCTTAGTGCAACTGGAGGAGTGTCCTTTACCACTCCTTGTGATGCTATATCTGTAACAGAAATAATTTCTTCTGCCATGTCACTCCTCCGTTTTAATTGTTAAGAACATTCTCTTTGTCCAGTTTGAGGGTCTATGAAGCACGCTTCAACTGGTCCCTCTTCTTTTGCCATTTCTACAGTTTCTTCTATAGTATTAAGTATGCCAAATCTTTTACCTGACATGCGGAATGTAGTGCAGCCTTTTGCCCCACCTTTCCATGCGTCAACATATACTTGTTTAAAGTCTTCATATGAGGTATCATCTCCAACGTTACATGTCTTTGAACATGCTGAGTCTACATAATGCTGTGCTAATAATAGAACAGCTAAGTGATCTTGTACCGATATATCGTTTGCTGATCGGCCTTTTATTCCGCGGGCGTATGCATAATCCTCTACATTTTCCGTTTTAGGACCATCAAATGTTTGAATAATGCGTTCATAAGCATGACTAAAAGTTGGCTCAATACCACCACTAACATTATCAGCCACAAGACTAATGGTACCAGTGGGAGCGATAGAAATAAGATGGCTATTGCGAATGCCATTTTCACGTATCTCCTTTTTTACAGACGCAGGTAAAGTGCGAATGAAGTTTGATTGTAAATATTCTTCCCTATAAAGTGGGAAACATCCCTTAATACCAGCTAGTTTTGCTGATGCTTTATAGCAGTTGTCTCGTAAACATGCAAATATTTTTTCAGCCCATACGAGGAACTCAGGAGACGCATAAGGCATCCCTAACATTTCCCCTGCATTAGCTAAGCCAGTAACGCCAAGCCCCATTCTACGCTTGTCTTTGGCTTCGTCAGACTGCTGCTTGAGTGGGTATATGGTTCTGTCTATAACATTATCCATAGCTTGCACTACAATCGGTATATCTTCTTTAAACTGTTTAAAATTAAATGTATTGTCGACTATATATTTGGTTAAATTAAACGAACCTAAAAGGCACGCACCATAGGGTGGAAGCGGTTGCTCACCACATGGATTTGTAGCTACTATCTCTTCACAATAGAAAAGATTATTCATCTCACTTATACGGTCAATAAATAGTACACCCGGTTCAGCCCAGTCCCAAGTCGATTCCATAACGGAGTCCCATAGTTCACGCGCTGATATTGTTTTGTATTCGATTCCCTCATAGCTGAGTTGAAAATCATCATTCCCATCATTGGTTAAGGCCTCCATAAATTTATCTGTAATACCTACACTAATATTAAAACCAGTAAGCTTATCAGAATTACGTTTAGCAGCAATGAATTCCTCAATGTCCGGGTGGTCAATCCTGAGGACACCCATCTGCGCCCCACGTCTGTGTCCTGAACTAGCGATGGTTTGACACACAGCATCAAAGATACCCATGAAGGATATAGGCCCGCTAGACTGGCTATCGAGTGATTTAATTTTATCGCCTCTTGGTCTGATCTTACTAAAATCATAACCAATGCCACCGCCTCTGCGCATTGTTTCAGCTGCTTCACTTGCCTTCTCCATAATACTATGCATACTATCTTCTATTGTACCTGATACAAAGCAGTTATATGCTGTGGTAATTCTATTAGATCCTACTGATGATTGTACTCTACCTGCTGGTAGAAATCTCATCGTACCTAGAATATCTTCCAGACTATACTGATGTTCTGTATCATCAGCTAAAGCTCTTGCTATTCGTTTTATTTTATCGTTAAAGCTTTCCCCTTTCTGTCTATACTTCATCTCATCGATCTCTTGTGATAGCGAAGTTACTGGTCCAGGATAGTCTATATTGTGCATGTTAATATTCCCCTATTAAATTTGATGTGCCTTCCTCTTATAGGAGACATTTAATAGGGAGTTTATTTACCTAGCAATGGATTAACAAGAGCTTTTTTAATCTTAGTATCTAGCTCTGCTTTTAATCCATCGACAAATTTTCTATTCTCTTTTATCATGTTATCTATAAGTACTTGCGTCTCTGCAATCTTAGCATCTAATCTATCTACTACCCTATCTCGGCGTTCTTCACTACTAGCTATAAGACCTCTAACGATAGTGACATTATCAGAGCTTGCTTTAGTAATATCTTCAGATGATTGTCTATTACGATCGTCTTGTTTAGCAAGTCTAGCTTCTTGTTTATCAATATTACTATTAACTTTATCTATAGATTTATCTAATACATCATTACTGTCTGTTATATCTTGATTCAAGTCCATACGTAAATCATGTAAGTCTGTCTGCAGTTTAGCAGCAGTAGCTTTAATACTATTAACTTGCTCGCGTATAACAGCAGATGTAGCATCGTCTATATTTTTTAACGAGGTTAATTCAGTCTCAAGTATCTCTTGTACTGATATAAATTCGGCTTCAAGTAGTTCAAACTTACCCTCTGTCTTCACCATGAAATTATCTATGTGTGACAAATCAGGTGATACAAAGTTTGCAATCTTTTCTTCCATGGCGATATAACGTGTATACGCTTCAAAGCCTGCCCATAGCCCACCACCTATTGTACCAAGTAACGGTATAATAAGTAGCAGTTTGCTGCCGCCTACTTTTATTCCCTTATATTCTACTTCTGCCATAGCAAACTCCTTTATTTATATTGCAGATCTATTAGATCACTCATAGTTCCACCATCATCAACATATAATAAGTATGCTGCAACATTGTTATCAGGTATACTACTGTCTGGTAATACCTCACTTGTGAAGAAACCTTCTACTTCTTTAAATTGCTTAGATACAAAGAAGCTTTTAGTATCAGCTATAACATTCATAATAATTAAAGTCTTTAACTGATTACCTGAATCATACCTACTTGCGTCGCCCATATCTTTAACAAGTTTACTGCCAGCTTTCTGCTTAGCAATTTTCTTCTGAACTTTAACAGGCTCTTCTTTTTTATCTACAACTTTAACTTCTTTAATTTCTTCCGTAGGCTCTTCTTTTACTTCTTCCTTTACATCAGGTTCCGGATCATTAGTAGGCTCATCCACGGGCTCAGGTTCTGGCTCTGGTTTAGCTTCTACCTCAGGCTCTGGTTCTGGCTTTACCTCAGTTACCTGCATTTCAGGCTCCGGTTTTTCTACATTAGTAGATGGAGCTATATCAGGCTCTGGTTGTTTAGGCATATCTGGAGGTGGCATTACTTCTAAATCCATTTCCATTTCAATATCTGATACGTTTATATCTGGCATATCAAATTCAATTTCAAAATCTGGTAATTCAAATTCCATTTCAAAGTCTACTTCAAATGTAGGCATATCTAATTCTGTTTCAATAGTATCATAAGATATATCTTCATTAGGTTCTATTGGTTCAAAATACATATCACCATCTGTAGGTTCTACTATATCGTTATGATCAAATATATCTTTAACGATCTCTATCTCTGTCTCAGTAGCTCCATCATTGTTATATACGTATTGCTCAACAGTAGTAATTGTTTGTAATACAATAGTACTTATTACATTATATAGTACATTTATACTAACGTCGTCGAATAACGGCCCTATCGCTAAGTTAATATCTCGACCACCTATCTCTACTATTATTGTAGTAAGACTATCTGCAAAGTCAAATGCACCTGTATATTCAGCATAACCTGAATTAACGCCAGATGCTGACAGCACGTCAGTTCCTGCAAAGCTTACTGAAGATCCATTAGTACCTGTGATATGCATGTATATACTATCACTAGCATCTTGCTTATCTACTTTAATACTATATGTAGTTTTACCACCTTTACTCATATTTAAATCTGATATATCTATAGTCTGCTTAAATGTTGTACCCATATTAGGTACACCCATTGTAGATGTAGAGTTACCACTACCGGTTATTGATGCACACTTATCTGTACCTAACTGACCACATCCACTACCACTAGGCATAGTCGCTGGACCTTGTCCTCCCCAATCTGTGTCCATATCTCCTTCTTTAGTAGAAGTTACAAATCCATTATCACCATCAAGAATATCACCTGAGTCTGCATTAGTAACTGTAACCGTAGTTGTGTCTACTACAGTAACGGTAGTTGTTAAAGTACCTTGCCCATCATTCTGAGAAGTCTCAGTTATAGTTTCTACAATTGTTTCTAATACAGATGGATCACATAGACCCACAGTACCTGATGGACATGGCTCAGCTGCGTTAGAGGAGTAAGACCATAAGGAGCAAGCCAAGAGGGTTAGCCCAAATACGTTTCTTATCTGCATCTTGAAACTCCCTAGCTTGAGCTCGCGATTGTGCTAAAGCTTCTTTCTGTTTATTCTTAAATTCTTTATCAGCAGCTATTTTATCTAACCGTATTTTATCAGCTGCTATAATAGCCTCTTCATCTCTAGCAATTATAGCTAGCTCTTCACGTATTCTTATCTCAGATTCTTCTGGTATAAACTCTACGTTCTTTTGCCACATAAGTTTAGCTTCATCACCGATCTTACCCATAAACGGGCAGGGAGTTCCAGACATCCACATACTATCAAAGACCCTAGGATCTTGACAGAGAGTCGATACTGCAGCTACCTTCATACCCATAGCGTACAAAGATCTAGACAGCTTAAGTCTTTCACAATTTTTATCAGTGATTGTTATACCACTAGCTATACCTAGTACCTGTGTCTGTATAGATGCTGCAGCTCCTGACTTACATATATCAGAGTTATTAACTACTACTGAAGGTGCATTAGCTGTAGGTGGTGCTTTATCTGTTACAACAGTTGAACTGACTGTATTAGAATCTGCA
>TARA_R110002050_G_scaffold283271_4_pt1 | contig 10935 bp, 8 predicted proteins | sample TARA_R110002050 | Tara Oceans TARA_R110002050 (sample SAMEA4396988) | marine metagenome | biome: Polar Biome; feature: [DCM] deep chlorophyll maximum layer (ENVO:01000326); material: water (ENVO:00002006), including particulate matter (ENVO:01000060) such as... | depth 25 m
TGATGGAAGACGCTTTAACTGGAGCAAACCTGAAGTTCCAGAAAACGAGGTTAATAAAAACCAACACTATTTAGGTAACAGAATGCGTAAAAAAGGCGTAATGGAAAAATGTACGTTCTGTGTGCAGCGTTCTCGTAGTGGTAAGAATCCTGCTTGTGTAGAGGCTTGTCCTACTGGTGCCAGAATTTTTGGAAACCTATTAGACCCAAAAAGTACGATACGATGGGTGTTAGAAAACAAAAAAGTGTTTAGGCTAAAAGAAGATTTAGGAACAGAACCGAAGTTCTGGTACTTTATGGACTAAAAGCTTAAGATTATAAAATACAAATTATGTAAATCGTAGTTGTCAGACTTTAAAACGTATGGACAACCTGATTTTAAAGAATGTACAATGGGTGTATTAAGAGTATTTAAAAGCCTAGTAATTGATAGTTTAGATACAATTACGAAAGGGTCAAAAAAGTATCACATTTGGATGGGGTTTCTTACTCTTGTGATGCTTATAGGAATGTATTGCTATTCTATTCAACTAGATGAAGGACTTAGTGTTACAGGAATGACTGACCGAGTGAGTTGGGGACTTTACATTTCTAATTTTACTTTTTTAGTGGGTGTTGCAGCAGCAGCTGTAATGCTAGTAATGCCTACCTATGTCCTAAAAGATATTGATTTTAAACAAGCCGTTCTTATTGGAGAAGGACTTGCGGTTGCAGCACTTGTTATGTGTCTAGCCTTTGTCGTTGCCGATATGGGTGGACCGTCTGTGTTATGGCATATGATTCCAGGTATAGGTGTATTTAATTTCCCTGCTTCTATGCTTACGTGGGATGTGATTGTACTTAATGGTTATCTATTTATCAATATTACCATCCCACTCTATATTCTTTTTAGACATTATCAAGGTAAAGAAGCTAAGAAAAAAATATATGTCCCTGGTGCGGTTTTATCTGTCTTTTGGGCAGTTGGTATTCACTTAGTCACCGCATTCCTATATCAAGGATTGCAAGCACGCCCTTTTTGGAATAATGCTTTATTGGGTCCTCGTTTTCTAGCATCTGCATTTGCGGCTGGTCCAGCACTTATTATTTTAGTGCTAGCGGTTATCAGGTCTTTTACAGCATTTAAAATACCTGATAAGACCATCAAGAAAATTGCAATGATTGTGACAGTTGCCGCACAGATTAATTTGATAATGCTTGTTTCGGAATTATTTAAAGAGTTTTACGCCCCTACACACCATAGTGAAAGTGCTTATTATTTATTCTTTGGGCTCCACGGTAAAAACGCATTATTGCCTTGGATATGGACAGCAATACCTATGAATGTAATTGCTACGATAATACTAACCTTTGGTAAGTTTAGAAATAACCTGAAAGTACTTTATTTCTGCTGTTTCCTTCTCTTTGTTGCTATATGGATAGAAAAAGGTTTCGGACTTATAGTACCTGGTTTTATTCCTGGTCCTTATGGAAAAATAGCGGAATACCTACCTACTGGAATAGAAATAGGCGTAACCTTAGGTATTTGGGCTTTAGGTGCTTTTGTATTTACTATACTAGCAAAAACGGCTATTGGTATTGAGTTAGGAGAATTGAGATACAAACCCGATAAAGATACTTCAAACTAATTGAAGAGGTATAATATATTATAGAAATAAAAATGCCTTCAATCAAGAGTTTGAAGGCATTTGTATGAACTTAGGATTGTTCTAAAAAATAGGATTGCTCTGTCAGCATTACTAGGTCATCTATTATAGCTTCTCCCTTATCGTTGTTATACCAAACCTGAAGGAACTTTTTGAAGGAAGCATCTATTCCTCCTTTCTGTTTTTTATAGGCCTCGACCATTTTTGTAGCTGCTCTTGACCTAGGACCCCAAGTGTTCAGAACATTGTTATCGCTATCAAGAATAATCATCTTTGGGATAGAACGTGTTCCATTAGTCAAGAATAGATTCATCAATTCTGGGTGTTCATCTCGTAATACTATCTTGAGGTCAAGATTGGAGTTTACGTCACAAATCTTATTTAAAATAGGGATTGTTTGAGCGCCATCTGCACACCAACTCTCTAATATTACGAGCCAAGTTTGCTTTTCATTAATATTCTGAAAGGCGTTCACAGCGACTTTTGGAATTTTGATTGTTTTATCCAGCCTTCGCATTCTACTAGCATTGAGTTTTGTGAACTCAATGCGTTGTTCTGTTTGCTCTGGGCCTGTTGATTCTCCTCTAGCAACTAACTCTTTCACTAATTCTGAATAGCGATTGTAATTCATTGCCTTATGCAGGCTTTCTTCGATTATTGAGTTTTTCATAATAGCTCTTATTTAAGATATGTCGTTTTGTAAATATTTTGATTTTTCAAAATTGTCTGTACTGAAAAAGCCGCCTTTGTTTTCTCTTCTTTCGATAGATTGATTAATAATCAAGTGAGCAACGTTTATCATATTTCTAAGCTCACACAATTCTGTATTTAACTTTGAGATTTTATAGATAGCCTCTATTTCTTCATAGAGTTGTTGGAGTTGTTTTGAAGCATTTTGCAAACGTTTATTACTTCTTACAATTCCTGCAAAGTCTCTCATTAAAGATTGTAACTCTAGCATTTTTTCATTTATAAAAACTGCATTGCTATCGTTTATCCCTTTATCATCCCAATCTGGTATATTCATTGATGCAAACGCCGTTGGATGTGTGCTTATGTATCTAAAAATAGTATGCGCATACACCAAAGCCTCGAGTAAAGAATTTGAAGCTAGTCTGTTTGCTCCGTGCAACCCAGTTCTTGAACATTCTCCACAAGCGAATAAGTTCTTGACAGAGGTTCTCCCGTTTTTATCTACATCTATCCCACCACACAAATAGTGTGATGCTGGAACTACTGGAATCCAATCTTTTTCAATGTCAATGTTTCGCGAAAAGCACTCTTTGTAAATATTAGGGAAATGCTCCTTAAAAGTTCCCCTAGCTAGATGAGTACAGTCTAAATAGACGTAAGGCTCTCCACTATTTTTTAACTCACTATCTATACCTCTCGCCACTATATCTCTAGATGCAAGTTCGCCTCGCGCATCATAGTCTAGCATAAACCTATGGCCTTCTTTGTTTCTTAAATATGCTCCAGCACCTCTTACGGCTTCAGAAATAAGGAATGATTGTCCAACTTGGTCATCATATAATACCGTAGGATGAAATTGAATGAATTCCATATCTGTGATATAGGCTTTTGCTCGATACGCCATAGCAATGCCATCACCTGTTGCTATGTTAGGATTTGTAGTATGTCCATATACTTTACCTATGCCGCCTGTTGCTAATAGAGTTGTTCGGGCTTTAATTGTTTCAATATTACCTGTGTTCTGATTCATTACATAGGCTCCATAGCAAGAAAGATTATTGTAGTTATTTCTTTCTAAATGATGCTCTGTAATTAAATCAATGGCAAAATGATGGTTATAGATTGTTACATTGGGTAACTCCTGAATATGATTCAGTAAAGCGGTTTCAATTTCGTATCCAGTAATATCCTTGTGATGTGCAATACGGTTTCGTGAATGACCGCCTTCTTTACCTAAGTTGAAAGTTCCTAAAGGGTCTTTATCAAAACTAGCTCCCCAACTTTGTAATTCTTTAAACCTTTTTGGACCTTCTTCGATAACCATTCTTACAATAACCTCATCACATAAGCCATCACCTGCAATTAGGGTATCATCAATGTGTTTTTTGAAGGAATCCTCTTTAAAATCCAAAACTACAGCCACACCTCCTTGGGCATATTTAGTGTTTGATTCTTCTGCATCGGATTTCGTTACAATGCAAACTGTTCTATCTTCAAGCTTCGAAGCAATTTTTGCAGCAAAAGTTAATCCTGCAATTCCAGAACCAATAACTAAATAATCTGTAGTCATCATACTTGTGGTTTTGACAGTTCTAACATTCGCTCTATAGGTAATAATGCCTTTTCTCTGATATTCTCAGTTACGTTTATTTCTGGGCTTTCATTATTAAGACAGTCGTACAGTTTTTGAAGTGTGTTTACTTTCATAAAAGCACACTCACTGCACGCGCAAGTATTATCTTCTTCTATGGGTGCAGGGATAAGTTGTGCATTGGGCACTTCTTTTTTCATCTCGTGCAGTATTCCAGCTTCAGTAGCGACAATAAACTTAGTATCTGGATGTTCCTTTACATAATTTATCATTCCTGCGGTAGAACCAATGTAACTTGCTGTTTTTAAAATATGCTCTTCAGATTCAGGATGTGCAATTATAACAGCATCTGGGTTTTTCTGATAAAGGTCTAGTAACTTATCGATACAAAATGCTTCGTGTACCACACAACTGCCATCCCATAGCAACATCTCTCTTCCTGTTTGTTTGATAATATATTTGCCTAAGTTTTTATCAGGAGCAAAAATGATAGGTTTATCCTTTGGCACAGAGTTTACCATTTTTAATGCATTAGACGAAGTGCATACCAAATCGCTCATCGCTTTGATTTCTGCAGAACAATTGATGTATGTAATGACGGTATGATTAGGATGCGACGCAACAAAATTTCCAAACCTATCAGGAGGGCAAGAATCTGCTAAAGAGCATCCAGCATTTAAATCTGGTAATACCACTTTTTTTGTTGGATTGAGAATCTTTGCGGTTTCTGCCATAAAGTGAACACCAGCAAAAACAATAATATCTGCATCAGTTTCTGCAGCAGTTTGAGACAACCCTAGACTATCACCCACATAATCTGCCACTTCTTGTATTTCTGGACGCTGATAGTAATGCGCTAAAATGACTGCATTCTTTTTCGCTTTAAGCTGTATTATTTTATCTTTTAAATCCACTTCTATTCTATTATAATAAACTTGAAAAATAGAACTAAGCAATCATACAAACGATGACAAATATCACTATAGAAGATAAAAACATCTTTTTATTATCTTTATCCTTTAAATTAGAGATAATATGTTATCAAATGCTTCTAAATATGCTATAAGAGCTATGTTATATTTAGCTCAAAACAGCAGTCCTGAAAATAAAATAGGTGCTAAGTCAATTGCCAAAGAATTAGAAACTCCTCAACCATTTCTGGCTAAAATTTTAAGGCAGCTGGCTGGAAATATGATAATATCATCTGCTAAGGGACCTACTGGTGGATTTTATCTTTCTGAAGATAACAAGGAGAATCGTCTATGGGACGTTATAGTGTGTATAGATGGTGGTCATAAATTTGAACAATGCTATTTAGGCCTTTCGCAATGTGACAATAAAAACCCGTGTCCGGTGCATCATTTAGTGTTTCCATTTAAAGAAAAAATCTTAACAACTTTTAAAGGTAAAACAATCAACGGTGTGGTAAAAGAAATGGAAGAAGAAGGTTCAATAATATCTTTAAAAGGGTTTTAACAATTATGCTTCTATTCAATCAATATTTATAGGGTCATCCCGAAAATTTCCATTTTTAAATTTAAAACTCCCTCAAGCATTATCTATTTTTAGTTTTATTTGATTTAATAGGTTTTCATTTATTTCTAAATCAATCAAAATTTTGGATTTAGAGCTTTCAAACTCCATTTTACGATTATTAAAAATATCTCTATAATAGAGAATACCTTCTTTTAAATTTTTAGTAAAAAGGGATAAATATTTTTTTTGCTTACCGTCCATTAAACTGCTTGCTTCATCCAACTTATTTTTTAAAAAATCAATGTAAATAGTTAGTTCTTTTATAAATATATTGGGACGATCCATTCTCTCGATTACATTAGAATTCCCATAAATATGTCTGATAATTTCTTTTAAGCTCATAACTTTTGAAAAATAGGCTAAGTTTGGCCCAGGACAAATAGAAACTCCATCACCTTCTGTTTTAGTATCTAAATCATATTTTAACAAAGCAGAAGTCCCCAATCCTACACAGGTACATGATTTTTCAATAATTTTATTATACTTCTTTTGATAAGATTCTGGAGCTAAATCTTCTTTCTTCAATTCCTTAATTTTTAAATGCTGATATTGGCGCGATGCTGTACATATTCCTTTTTCTGTAAATTCTTTGTTTAAGGCTACATATTTTTTTGGACAGGAACTTCCTGGTCTCTTTTTAGTTATTAAAGCCATTTTTTCTTCATCTTTAGTATTGCCTCTAAGGCTATGAAAAGGTATTCCTAATGGAGAAATATTACTCAAGTACAAATCCTCTTCTTTAGCTTTAGCTAATTTTTGTAAGGTAGAATTATCTACAGTAGTTGCATCTGGTACTAGTAAAAAAGGAGTACCCCAACCAATAGTATCTATTTTATAATACTCTAATAAAAATTTGTGCTCTTCAGCAGTTCCCACTCCTCCTTGAGCGGTAAACTTAATAGGTAAGGGAGCGTTCGGCAAATATCGTTTTTTATCAGAAAGGGCTTTTTGTAAAATGTTATGTGTTTCATATATCAGTTCTTCTCTTTGATCTCTAAATTGAGCTAATATAGGCCCCAAAAGGTAACCATCAGTTGCAAACGCATGTCCTCCACAGTTAAGTCCTGATTCTATTCTATATTCCGAAACCCATAATCCCTTTTTGGCTAAAAATTTACCCTGTATCAACGCGGATCTATAATCACTCACTTTTAATACTATTTTCTTCTTTATTACACCTTCCTTATTTGGATAAAAATCTTCAAACTCTTCCAAATAACTATACAATCTTGGGTTCATGCCGGCTGAAAATATAACAGATGATGATAAATCACTTTTAGCATATCCTCTAAGTGCTGCGTGTGCATCATTATATATAGTGGGTAATTTCTCTTTTTTTTGGTAATTTTCTTTATCTACTTTGGTCATAATATTAACATCAATACTACCCATTCTTGTATTTTCTTCCAAAAAAACCTTTAATTCATTTACATTAATAGGCTTTGAGATTAAGGTGTTAAACCGCTGCTTAACAACCAATGTTTCAGGTAGAATGTCAAAATATTGCTTTAGATTTTCACTAATGCCATCCGCTATGTTCTTAAGTTCATTAAATTTTTTTTCAGCTATATTGTTAATCAAATTCAAATAGGACGTAATCCTCTTGGCTCTAAAATCTTCCAAACTTTCTGTAATTTCATTATAAGGTTGTTCAAAAAGGTTACAGTACATTTTTCTTAATTTTTCCAATAAAATATCATCCACTATAGAGATAGTGGAATCTATACCAAGGTGAGAAACTTTTAAAGGTGTATCAGCCGTAAATGCTATTCCCATTACAGGTATATGGAAAGAGTGTATTTTCATATAATTATATTATTTAATAGTAATCTATTACTGTTAATTTAAGTTCTTAATCTGTTGGGGTCAAAGTTTAGACAATGGATTTTAAAGAAAGATGACAATTATCACCTTTTAAAAAATTTCTAAATTTTAAATAGATATCTCTTTGTGTTTATTACTCTATAATAACTTCCATTTTTCAAATTCAAAAATAGTAATCCGTTAATGGAAGATTTTAAAAAAATATAGACTTAGAAGTCAAAAGCAAAAACAAAAAATTTACGGGAATTGTCAAATAATATCCATTTCGTTAATAATCCAATTTAGCATTAATACATATCTATTTTATAAATGAAATTTTGATGATTTATTTCATTACTTTGTTTGCTCATAGCATCTACTCTTTTTTGGGCTAAATTATTTTTCTTGTTATCCCTATGGTAATGTCTTAAGCGATGTTCTTTCTGTCGTCCTGAACTAAAGTTAGATACTCGTTTTAAATACCCTATTACACGTGTAGCGTGGTCAACATCAGAGGATTCACATTGGTTGCATTTAAACACTGTGCTTTTATCGATATGGTTACAGTCGTTACAAATCGTTATTCTAATATTAAAGCAGAAATAATTACAACCTGCTTTAGCCGTAGCATAGATAAGCTTAATAAAGCCTTCTTTGTTGGGGGTTTCTTCTAAATTAAGATGTAGTGCAGAACCTCCATCTAAATACTTTATGGTTTCATTGCCGTGAAGTATTATTTTATCCAAAGAGTTTATAGTTTCATCCTCCACTGCATAGAAGTATGAATTGTAGCAGTCTCTATTAACCAATAGTCCGTCTTCTATATCCCATTTAGCATTTTTTACACCAAGGTTCTCAGCAGGGACAAATTCAGTATTGAACATATAGCCATACTCTTGTTTTCCTGCTCTGTTTTCGTCATATATTAACTTTAAGTATTTATTTACAAAGTTTTTATACGTTTGATTGTTACCTACTTTGATGTCTTGACTCTCCGCAGCTTCTACCATTCCATTAATTCCTATTGTGAGGAATTGCTTTTCTAATGATATGAATCCTGCACTGTAAGCAGGTAGTAATCCTGCTTCATCATATTCTTCCATCAACTTTCTAAAAGCCACTTGGTATTTATGCACTTTTTTAACTTCTTCAAGAATGTTTGCGTTGTTCTGAATAAGCCTGTTCATATTCAACGTAATCACATTTATAGAGCCTGTAGCAACACCACCAGCACCTAATGAGTAACTAAAGGTATTATCGCTTATTTCATTTCTGAGGCGACAACAAGAGGCTAGACTATCTGCGTTTTCTGATTGATAGATGAAAAATGAATTTCCTTCACTAAGCTCTTTCGCACACATATCTGTAAATTCTAAATCGACTGGTTGCCCATCTTTTGTGAGCATAGCAGCGGTTACTACAGGAAATGTTAGAATGGCTCTAGAACGTTCTTGATTAAACCAATTCATAAAAAAGGATTGAAGTGCCTTAACACTTTCCCACTCAGGTCTTATCATATCTGGAAATACGAAGTCGCCAAACATACTATTGAAGTAAGGCTCATCATACAATGAAATATTCCAAAACACAGACTGGTAGCCTCTAGCAGCAGCAGGCTGATTGATAGCATAGACGACGTGTTGTAAATGATTTTCAATAAGTTTTTTATGTGTTTTTAGATAATCCTTCCCATAATCTAAAGAAGCGAAATGGTCGAAATACATCAAAAACTCCACTGTAGCTAGCGCTCCTGCAAATTGTGAACTTATAGCAAACACAAGGTTTACAAATTCTCCACAAAAGCTCTCTAGGTGTTTTGGAGCGCGACTTTCACCGCCAAGCTTTGTTAAACCATCTAGTAGAAATGGATACATACTTATAGAAGTACAGTAAGGTTTTAAAGACGTTTCATCGTGAACGTATATCTCGTGAGATTCGATTTGTCTGATATACTCACTAGCTAATTCGTCTCCAAAAAGCACACTAATTTTCTGTTTTATCAATTCTCGATTTACTTGAATATTGATATCCTTGTTGATTTCTGCTTCCATTGTAGCAATGTTCTTGGAAGTTACATTCGCATTTGCATCAACTTTGGAACCATCTGCCGCATTTGCAGATTTCAAGTAGTGATTGATAAATTCTATTTTTTCATCTATTTGCTCTTGAGATAATCTAATCATAGTATTACTGTTTTTGGAATAAGTGATTCAATTGTTTGTTAGTCTCCACTTCAATAAATCGTTGGTTTGTAGTAATGCTGTCCAAACCTCCTTTTTTGAAGTCCCATCGACCTGTTTTGAGCCAGGTAAGATGTTTTTTGATTTCTAGGTCTATCGTTTCTTCACCAGTATAAAGACACGTTTTATAACCCTTACTTTGCGCATATTTTAATTTTGAAATAAGCTCTTTTTTATGCCATTCACCGCCCATAAACACCACACAAGATGCAAATCCAAAATATCTGTAGAGAATATCTTTGTAAGCACTGTTGGTCAGTTTAGCTCCGCTTCCTTCTTTCCAAAGAAATGGAGAATGACATCCCTTACACCTTAAGGGACATCCTGAAATAGTGAAGCACAAGCTTATCTCTCCTGGAACTTCTTGTAAAACAACGTGAAAATCATAACAATGCATAATAATAAGTATTAAAAGACCTTTTAATCTTTTATAAAGATATTTGTTTATTCCATTATTTTTAATGTTACTATTCTGAGTTATTAAAAGGGTTATTAACAACTCTTATTTCTAAGGTGTTTCTAAGAGATTTTTTTCCTATTCAAAATGAGACTTCATTGAATTTTTATATAAAAACTTCAAATCTTCACCGTAAGTACAGGTTTCATAGAATGATTTGCTACGTTTTCACTTATACTTCCGTAAAGTAAATGAGAGAGACCTGTTCTCCCGTGTGTAGGAATAGCGATAATATCGGCTGAGGATAAGTACGAGTAATTGTTAATTCCTTCTTCTATAGTAAAATCGGCATATCGATTTACCTTTTTAATTGCAGAGACTGGGTCTGGATGTTCAGCTTTAGTAAAAAAATTAAATAGTGTTTCATCCATTTGCTTTGTGCTTTTAAAATTCTTTCCAGGCAAATTGATATAGAGTAAGCTCAACTTAGAGTTTAACATTTCAGAGATTTGAGAAATACGCTTATATGCTTCAATACTTTCTTCCTTGAAATCACTCACAAACAATATTGTTTCTGATGAAAAGTTTATGCCATTATTTTTTACAACTAATACTGGAACGCTAGAACTCCGAACGACTTTCTCAGTATTACTACCTGTTGTCATCTCAGCTATACCTTTGTTCCCTCTAGAACCCATCACAATCAAATCTGCTGAAATATTTGTTGCCATAGAACTAATACTACTAAAATCAAGATGGTTCTGCAAAACAGGTTCTACGATGATATCTTGAAGAAAATCTTTATTTAGAAATTCATCAAAACGCTTTGCCGTAAGCTTAGAATAATCTATCCTTTTTGTCATAGAATCTATAGGTTCTTGAGTTAACGAGACGTCATCGAACTCTGTCATATGAGTGAGAACAAGCTTAGCAGAAATACGTTTCGCAATACTGGCTCCAACGATAAGAGCTTGTTCAGATTCTTTTGAAAAATCTACTGGAATGAGAATGGTTTTCATTTTGAGTAATT
>TARA_R110002050_G_scaffold15817_2_pt1 | contig 10934 bp, 6 predicted proteins | sample TARA_R110002050 | Tara Oceans TARA_R110002050 (sample SAMEA4396988) | marine metagenome | biome: Polar Biome; feature: [DCM] deep chlorophyll maximum layer (ENVO:01000326); material: water (ENVO:00002006), including particulate matter (ENVO:01000060) such as... | depth 25 m
ATGATTTGTTAGGAGGTGGAACAGGAGCGGCAGCGAGAGTAATCACAAGAAATGGTGTTGTATCAAGAATTGTTATTACAAATGCTGGAAGTGGTTATGTTGAACCACAAATTACTCTGGTAGAGCAAGATGCTGTAATGATTGCTCTCACTGATGACATTGGTGAGGTGAGAAGTATTGACGTTCTCAATCCTGGTGTTGCGATTTCAGCAGACAGAAGTATCAAACCTGAAATTCAGATAGAAACTAAATTAGTTGTTTCGTTCCTGGATTCATCAGTTGATACATTTGAGGAAGGACAGACGGTTCATCAAGGTGCTGACACCATAAAAACTGTCAGTGCTTATGTTCAAGCATATGACTCAGAAAGACAACTCCTTACTCTTAGAAGAGTTGAAGGTAATCTTAGTAAGGATGAGAACATCTTCAATGACATTGGAACAATTGCCAGGATCCTGGTAGAAGGTCAGTGTGACTCAGCGATTATCGTAAGTGGTGCTTCTGAACCTGCAGGTATCTTCCTTGACAACACTTCTCAGGTAAGTAACAGTTACGCAGTCATTCAAGACTCTTATTATTATCAGTGGTTCTCATATGTTATTAGCACACCAACAGCACCAATTGAATATGAGATGTTTGTAAGAGACTTAGTTCATCCAGTTGGATTCGCGATGTTCTCAGAAGTAAAAATAATTCCAGAAGATGAAGTTCCAATTGTTCTTCCTTCGATTCCTGTTATAAGCACACCGGTTCCAACTCCAGTTCCAACAACACCCACACCTGCTCTAGCACCTGCTCCAGCACCCGCTCCAGCACCCGCTCCAGCACCAACTCCCACACCTACACCTGAGCCGACTCCAACTCCAGAACCAGCACCAACACCCACTCCAACTCCAACACCAACTACACCAACATATAGTTACTAAATCCTCTCTAAATAACAGAAAAAGACGGTTGGAAGATGCCCGCACAGACAAACACAAATGTGTCGCCGTATTATGACGACTTTGACCCTAACGATAACTTTTATAGAGTTCTTTATAAAGCTGGGTTTCCAGTTCAAGCAAGAGAACTAACTCAGTCTCAGTCTATCCTGCAGGATCAGATTGAGAAACTAAGTAGTCGATTTCTAAAGGATGGAGAGAATGTTGTTCCTGGTGAGTTCTCACTGGGAAATCCTGTTGCTTATGCGCGGGTTTCATCAATCACTGTGGGATCCACAGTAGATGAATATGTTGGTTATAAGTTGAGAGGTGCTACTTCGGGCGTCGTAGCATTTGTAAATTATGCCACAGCAAAGACAGACGACGATGATGCAACATTTTATCTAAACTATGAAACCTCAGGTATCACTTCTGAGTATTCACAGTTTATTGAAGGTGAGACACTTGAGTCAACTCACCCTAACCTTTACACATCAACGGTAGGTGAGACTCTTATCAGTAAGCCTATTGATAAGGATGCTGTAGGACAGGGAAGTCTCTTCACTGTTACAGGTGGTTCCTATTTCATCAATGGATTTATTGTTAGAAATGATGCACAAACAATCGCACTGGACAAATACAGCGCTGTTCCAACGTATGAAGTTGGTTTTCTGGTTGCTGAGGAGTTCGTCACTTCTTCTGATGATCCTTCTTTACTTGATAACTCACAAGGCTCTTCAAACTTTGCTGCACCAGGAGCAGACAGACTTCGTATCTCCCTAAAACTCAGTAAGAGAGTTCCTGGTGCTACAGATCCAAACTTTATTCAACTTGCCAGCATCCAGAACGGAAGCATCATTGGTAAGCCAGATCAGACTGTAAAGTGGGATTGGCTGTATGACATTATGGCAAAAAGGACTTATGATGAGTCAGGCGATTACATCATTCAAGACTTTCCTATTGATAAGTTAGAATATTGGAATGATGCTGTTGTTGATGGAGTTTTCAACGCTGATGAACAGACAGGACTCTATCCACCAGTTCCTGGTTCAGATAATCCAGAGAAACTAACCTTTGCTGAGGCTGAAGCCAAGTATGCTCTAAAGATTGGAGCAGGTAAAGCTTATGTTCAGGGTTATCAGGTAGGATTCAATAATCCTCTTTATGTTTATGGAGATAAGCCCAGAAAGGTAAATTATGTTCAGAATACACTAACTCAGATTAGTCCTGGTTATAACATCACAATTACAAACGCGTTTGGATCACCTGATGTTCAATGTGTTGATGGTGATGGCATTGCAAGAGCATTTGATGACGTTGTTCTTTATAGAAACTTTATTGATGGTTATGTTGGTGAATCCACTGACGCAACAGGACGACCACTCAATACAGGCAACAAGCCTTGGGTGACTTATCACATTATTGCCGATGGTGTTATTGGATCTGGCATCCCAGCTGAGTCAGTTATCTTCAATGAAGGCAACACAGCTGTTTTGACCTCAGGAACTGACATCAAAAGAGGTGACACAGTTGGTGGAGCCACTGCACTTGTTGTAAACAAGATTGCTCCTGTTCCTTCAGGTGTCATCAAACCTCGTTATATGATTCCCAATCAACGAGTTGATAACCAGGATGGAACCTTTGGTTATAACTCCACTTATAAGTTGGGGATTATGACTTCAACTTATTTCACTGAACTGTTTACAGTTGATGTGAATGAGCCTCTTACAGATTGGATTGTTGGTGACTTGGTTTATGGTGAAGAGAGTTCTGCTATTGGATTAGTGGAGGAAGGTTCTAACGCAGCCATTCTCTTAGTTTCGAACATTATTGGTGAGTTTATCTCTGGAGAAGAGGTTACTCAGAACAATAAGGTAAGCAGAATCCTCAAAGAGGGTGAGGTTTATGGTTTCCAGTTCCCTGCAGTGGGTGATTTATCTGGTGCTTCCAGTCTTATAGTGAAAGCTATTGGTTCTGAAACAACTCTTGATGTAGACGTTGATTATCTTTATGATTCAACAACAGAATCACTTATCATCACGGAGGCAGGAAGAAGTAAACTCCTGAACTTCCCTTATCCTGAAGGTTCTGTTCTAAACACAAGAATCAACTATCTTGTTACAACAAGTAACGGTATTGAAGGTTATGCTCTTACTCTTGACAGCAAGATTACGAGCACCTTATCTAAAACGAAATCAGTCTTCTCAGTTCTTGCTGACACAAATGATTTCTCTGGTGACATTTCAGTTCAGAACAACACTGACTCTGAAATCGTAGACATTGCTAACAGATCGTTGTTCTCTGGTACAGCAAGCACCAACTTTATCACCTGTGACAACCTTTCAGGTGACCCAACAGAACAACTGGTGGCGGGTGACGTTGTAACCTTTGTTGATGACGAAGGTGACTCAGTTTCAAGACTCGTGTTGTTCGCAACACGTCCAGTGGGTTATGGAGAACTAAGAAGTAAGTCGAGAATTTATTTTACAACTACTATTCCTAATAGGGTTACAGGTAAGACAGTTCAGAGAATTAGGGTCCAGTCTGGTGGTGCACCAGATCAGAACCTCATCTTCCAACTTCCAAAGAACATTATTGCTTCTCTGGAATCTGATCCTGATGCTACAAGAATCAATTATCAGGTTTATAAGGAATTCCTGGTCAACATTAGTTCTGGTGCATCAACAGTGACTCTTGTCACAAACCAGACAAATGAAACATTTGTTGCTGATCCTAATAAGACGGTGATTGTTGTTGCTAAAAACATTTCATCTCCTTCTGATGGTTCTCAAATAGAAGGAAGGAACATAACAGCAACCGTTGCTCTTCAGGATAATGGTAGAAAAGCAGTTTACACCTTGGATCCAACCTTTGCAGTGTCTGACAACCTGACACTCAAGGTTCTTGCTCCTGTGTTTGTAAGTAACGCCACTTCTAAGAGAAAGAAACTTCTAGAAGATCAGCAACTTGTTATTCTTCAGGAAAATGCTGGAGCTAAGGTTATTTCAATGGGCAAGCCTGACATCTTCAGGGTGAAGTCTATTATGATGAGGAACCTTGGTGAATTGTCAATTGATGTTACAGACAACTACCTGATTGATAATGGACAGAGAGATAATGTTTATCAGTTAGGAAGAATTATTCTGAAGCCTGGTTTTCCAGCAGCAACAGAACAACTAACAGTTACTTACAGTTACTTCCAACACTCTAATGAAGGAGACTTCTTCAGTGTGGATTCTTACACTGATAGTAACGAAATCACTTATGGTGAGATTCCTACTTACATTCCAACTAATGGAACACCACAAAGTAGCGATGAAGATTCAGTAATTAGACTTGGTGATTGTGCTGACTTCCGACCAGTTGTCAACTCAACTGGAGCTTCTTCAACAGTTATTCCAACAATTGTAGATGGAAGATCACAACAAGGCGCAGTAAACTTCAATGATTCCACATTCAGAGGAGCTGGCGCAGGTAAACCTGATGAAGGAGACGCGTTTGTTCCAAGGATTCCAATCTCTGGAACTCAGTTCCAGTGTGACATTGAATATTATCTTCCTAAAGTGGATTCACTGTTCTTAGAGAAAGATGGTTCACTGAACCTTGTGGCAGGTGTTCCTGCTGATAAACCTCTTCCACCTGCTGACCTTTCAACAGGTATTAGACTTTACGACATCTATCTTCCACAATACACCTTCTCAATCAAGAATTGTAAAATCAAGAAGTTCAACTATAAAGTTTATAGGATGAGCGACATTGCCAACATCAACAGAAGGATTGACAGACTTGAAGAGCTTGTAACCCTTTCGTTGTTGGAGCAATCCACATTGAATATGAGTGTTAGAGATGCTGTTACTGGACTTGAAAGATTCAAGAACGGTATTGTTGTTGACACCTTCAGGACACACGAAAGAGGAGAAATCAACTCTTCTCAATACAGAAACTCAATTGATAATGTCAATACCCACCTGAGAGCAGCACACTTTACTGATCAAGTTGAACTTGAACAGATTAGTCAGACTGATGGAGAAAGACTTGGTAATGGTTACAAAGAAGATGCTGGAATTGTTACTTGTAACTATGAAAGTGTAAGAATCATCCAGAACCCTCTGGCAACAAGGTTCATCAACCTCCAGCCTTACACAGTCTTCACTTATGATGGAAACCTCACCCTAACTCCTTCTGTGGACACCTGGCAGGTTACAAACAGATTACCTGACTTGGTTATTGAAGATAATAATCTCTTCAACGCCTTTGTTGGTTTCTCTGATGAGATGGCTGAGTCTGGCATTGGAACACAATGGGGTGAGTGGGAGACAACAGGACAAAACACAACAACAGACGTTGTTAGAATCACAAACAGTGAAGGCAACCCACTGGCGGTTCGTAACGCTCTCAACTCTCTTGCCATCAACGGTACACAACTTGGTGAAGGTGATTTGAATGAAGGAGGAAGAAACCTCCTGAATAATGGTGGCAACCCACCATTGGTTATTAGAAATAACACAACCACAACGAACCAAGCAAGAGATCAAACGGCAACACGAATCAACGTTGGAACTGCTCGCGTTGAAAGAACCTCCTATGGAGATAGGGTGGTCGATGTGAAGTTGGCAGACACAATGAGAAGTGTCCCAGTCATCTTCCAGGCTTACAGACTGAAACCCAACACACGTTATTATGCTTTCTTTGATGACATTGAGGTGACTGATTATTGTTCACCAGACACGATGAACAACGACTTCCCTGATGGTTTGTCACGTTACACAGGTAATGGTGGCACAACTAACAGTGGATTTGGACTTCCACTTATCTCTGATGACGTTGGAACACTTGCTGGTCTCTTCTTGATTCCAAGTGGTAGAGCACCATTGACAGGAACAGTCTTTACTTCCACTGCTGAAGTTGAGTTACAGAACTCTGGACCAACCAGAAGTTTCCACACTGGAACAAGAATGATGAAGTTCACTTCATCTGCAACAAACGCCAATGACTTGAGTCAGGTTGAAGGTTTTGCTGAAGCAAACTTCTACGCACAAGGCGTGTTTATGGACAAGCAAGAGACAATCGTCTCCACTCGTATTCCTGACTTCAGTCACACGACAACAGTTATTGCTTCTGAAACCAGAGTTCAGACGAGCACATCACAGGAAGCAAACTACTTTGACCCTGTTGCTCAGTCTTTCCTCATTGACAAGAACAATGCAGAAGGTGTGTTTGTAACTGAACTCGATATCTTCTTTAGAACTAAGGATGTCACACAAGGTGTTGAGGCTTATCTGGTTTCCACAGATGGACAAGTTCCAACTGAGAACATTCTTCCACATTCAAGAGTTGTGAAGAACACTGATACCATATTGAGAGCTGTTATTGAACTTGGTGGTGCACAGGATAGAAGTTATTCACTTCCTTCTGGAACAACCATTCTTGGAAACACTTCTGGTTCTACTGGAACAATCAAGTCCACAACAATCTTTGAACCTGCTCTAGACAATCCAGTCACTAACATTGACAATCACGTCTATAACATTCTCTTAGATAATTATAACGGTGAGTTTATTGCTGGTGAAGGAATCACAATCAACTTGACTTCCACAGTTGAAAACGTCAATCCAACAATCACACTTGCCTCTGATGAGTTTGTGGTTACGAGAGTAGACATTGAGAATATGGGAACTGGGTATTCCACGGCTTCATTGGTTGAGTTTACCAATCCAGAACTTCCAGGTGGCACAACGGCAACTGGAACCTGTGACATTGGACCTAATGGTGAAGTGTTCAGAGTGAACATCACTAATCCAGGTAAAGGTTATATCAGGATTCCATCTGCAACGATTGTTGATGCATCAGGTGCTGATTGTGTTCTTCACGTAAGAGCCAAAGAAGACTTGAAAGCAGTTGATATGGGTGTTAGCACCTCTGAAGACGCAACAGTCTCCACCAAGTTCAAGTTCCACGCTCCAGTTTATCTACTTGGCAATACGAACTATGCTTTCGTCGTCAAAGCACCAACCTCACTGAATTACACAGTTTGGACTTCGAAGTTGGGTGAGAACTTACTGGGTACTGATACAAGGGTGGTAGAACAACCTAATATGGGTGCTTTGTTTATGTCACAGAATGGAGGATTGTGGACTGAGGATCAGACACAGGATATGGCATTTAGATTATGGAGAGCTGAGTTTGATGTGAACACTGAAGCATTCATCAAACTTAGAAACGCTCCTCTTGAACTGAAATCAGCAACAAGAGATCCCATTGAAACATCATCCACTCCAGCTTCTGATCCAGGTTCAATAATCTTTGGTGATAACCCACAAATTGTAAGGGTCTTCGCTTATAATCACGGATTGTCGCCTCAAGATGTTGTAATCATTGATGGTGTGGTTAGTGAGCCTGGTGACATTCCAAATGAAGAGTTCAATACTCTTCACGAAGTCATCAATTCCACAATCAACACTTTCACAATCAAGGTTACAACTCCAGCAACAACATCAGGTAAAGGTGGTGGCGCTGTTGTGAAGATTTCAGCTAACCGTCCTTATGAGGTTGTGAATATGGTGGCAGGAGCAATGAGCTTTGGTTCATCTGCAATCATCGTAACTAACAGAGGAACACAGGCACCTGGATTGAGTGGTTACAACTCACCTTTCCAATACAGACTTGACACTCCTCAGAACCTGGCATTGATGGATACGTTCTATTACAATGGAGCCAAGATGGTTGCCAGTGCAGTGAATGAAGCCAAATACAGTGGTTCACTTTATCTTCAGAAGAGAAAGTCATTGGAATCAACGATTACAATTGCAACTTTCAACTCTAAGGTTTCACCTGTGATTGACGTTGATAGAACTAACCTTACAGTGGTTAGAAACCTTATTGACAATCCACAACCAGATGATGACAACTTTGGTGTTACAACAAGAACTGTTACTTTCGATTCATCAATACCTGCTCTCACTAAAGGAGCAAACATTACAGTTGATGGTAGAACAGTAAGGGTTGTGGATTCTAATCCAACCACAAAGAAACTAAAACTTAGTGGAGTGAATGCCAAATCAATTGTCAAGACTTCAACCTTTGCTGACACCTTAGAATCAATTGGAGTGGCAAGCGTAACTGCTACACCTAACACTTATTTCATTCCTGAAACAAGTAACAATGGTTCGGTTTACGCCAAGTGGGTTTCACGTCTCTTCTTATTCGAGAATCCTTGTGATGGTGTGGAAGTCAAGATTGCAGCTATCTTCTATCAGAGTGATAACATCAAGCTTTACTTCCGTCCTCGTAACATTGGATTTGATGGAGACATTGCAGATGTAAACTGGATTCCTTTCAATGGCACTGGACTTCCTGATAATTACGATCAGATTGTTCCAAGAGCTGCTGATAACATTGATCCAAGTGAAATCATTCCTAATGATTGGCAGTCACTGACCTGGACAGTTCAAGACACTGCCAAGTTTGATGGTATTGCAGTGAAGATTGTTATGACAAGTGACAATCCAGCTTTGGCTCCTTTGATTGACGACATCCAAATCATCGCAACAGAATAAATAATAATATGAAGAACAAAGTAGATGGACATCCGCATTTATTCAAGGATAAAGAATCGGGTGTCATCATCAATAGAGAGACTACTGATAGGTCTCGTTATAGAATGGCAAAGCAACAAGCTCAGATGAACATTGATTCTCAATCAGAACTCTCCTCTCTTAGAAGTGAGATGGATGAGATAAAATCACTTCTCCACGAACTCCTTAAGAAACAAGTTCAATGACATTAAAATTTCCAGCAAATACTTCTCAACCATACGTTGATACAACAACTGGATTGAAGTATCTTTACAACGGGTCTATTGGTGCTTGGGAAACTGCACTCCAACCTCCTGCCGTTGTTTCTGATACAGATCCTGAGCTAAACATCCAAGGTTTCTTGTGGTGGGATAAAGTTGGTGGATCTCTTTATGTTCGTTACAGGCAAGACGATGGTCAAGAGCAGTGGGTAGAGGCTGTTCCTTCTGGTGGAAATCAGCAAGCGTTGGTTTCAATTGGTAGTACTCCACCATCTAACCCAAGAACTGGTGAGCTCTGGGTAGATATTACAGATGTAGTTGCTCCTAACCTTAAGGTTTATGGTTCTTGGACTGGAGTTGCTGGTTGGACTTCACTTACAAGCACTGGAAGTCCTTATGCTGGAGCTTATGTTGGTCCTGTTATCACCTCTAGTACAACAGCACCCGCTAATAGTAAGTCCAATGATATTTGGTATAATGCATCAACTAAAAAATTAAACATTAAATCTGGAACTGAATGGCTTGAGATTAGTGGACAACAAACCGCCGTTGTAGCACCCACAACAGCTCCCATTCTTGTATCTGGAGCATTGACAAAGAGCAGTAATTTATTAGGAGTAAGAGAAAGTAAGACTTCACAAACTGGTGTAATTAGAATTGCCACACAGGCAGAAGTAAATGAAGGTAAGTCAACGAGGACTGCGGTTTGTCCTGGTAAAATGAAGCACGCAATCCTTAACTTCCTTCCAGAGTCCACACAAGATAAATCTGGAATTATTAAAATTGCCAAAGTAACAGAGTTAGATACAACAAGTACTCTGGCAGTTTCTCCAGTCTTTGTTAGACATAGAATTAATAAAGCTTTACCAATTGGGTCAATTATTGCCTATCCAGGCACATCGCTGATGAATTACCTTATTTGTGATGGCAGTGTGGTAGATGGAAGAGTTTATCAAGAGTTATATTACACCTTAGGAGCAACTGATAATGAAATTAGATTGCCAGCTCTTAGAGGACCTGGTGATGGAGTCAATTATTTCATTAGATCTAATAAATAATAATAAAGCGCTGAGCGGATGAACGAACTAGAATTTCAAAACGAACCAGGGGATGGTGCAAGTGAAGTCCAACCTAATGGAGTCACTTACATTTATGATGGAGTGAAGTGGTCTTCTGCTGGTGGTGGAGGCGGTGGTGCCAGTGTTGGCACTGGTGAATCACCTCCTGCAATTCCATCACCAGGTGATCTCTGGTTTGATACTAATTCAGGAATAATGTACGTCTATTATCTTAATGATGATAGCTCACAATGGGTCGATGTTAGACCTGGTGGTGGCGGCGGTGGCATCGGTGACGAAGCACCTAACGATGGCAGACAGTACGGGCGCCAAGAAGGCAGATGGACTGAAACCAACGAGATCTACAAACTTGACCCTATCGATTTTGCACCATGAACCTAAGTTTCCCTTCTACAACTATTCCAGGTACAATATACGTTGCTGAAAACGGTGTTACGTATCAGTGGGATTCATCTAAGTGGACGACACAACTTCGTCCTTCTTATGCAAACACTGGATCCAACCCTGGACCCAATCCTCCTCAATCACCAACACCAGGTACTTTCTGGTTTGATTCAGTATCTGGACAATTGTTCACCTATTATAGTGATGGATCATCATCACAATGGGTTGAAGCCTCTACTGTCCACGGAACCCTTTATAGTGGTTGACTCTTAGTTATAAATAACAATAAAGTCAAGACATTATGGCAATTTATTTTCCGCCCAATCAATTAAATGGGACAACTCATATACCTGATAATGGTATAGAATACACCTACAACTCAGAGGATGGGAGCTGGACAGCTGCTGTTGGCGGCGGTGGCAGTGGTGATGTGTATTGGGAAGAAACTGGAAATGTATTAAGTCCTATCACTATTACTAGAGATGTTGCTGTTGGTGGTTTGACTAAAGAGGATTCAGTTTATTTGGAAGCTTCTGGTAACGTTACCTGTAATAACGTTACCTGTAATAAGGTTACCAGTACTGTCTATGGTCTAGAGTCCCTTCCTTCTCTCCCTGTTTAATCATGGCCGAAACCGTAAGAGATACAGATCTATTTCTCGCTAATCGTAGCGGACAATCCTATCAAATCGAAGCACAAAACCTCATGGCTGAATTACTTGATGACGACTTGATGCTCGTCAATCGCGACGGA
>TARA_R110002050_G_scaffold42867_7_pt1 | contig 10912 bp, 4 predicted proteins | sample TARA_R110002050 | Tara Oceans TARA_R110002050 (sample SAMEA4396988) | marine metagenome | biome: Polar Biome; feature: [DCM] deep chlorophyll maximum layer (ENVO:01000326); material: water (ENVO:00002006), including particulate matter (ENVO:01000060) such as... | depth 25 m
AACACCAAGCTGCAAAATCTACCTCCCAATCATGCAAGTGCAATTCAACATTTCCAGCAGCATGCGCCAAATCAAAACCAACCACAGCTCCTACTTCATGCCCGGCTTTTGTGATGCTTTCCATGGGCATCAATTGTCCGGTATAATAATTTACACCTCCAATCATTACCAAGGCGAGTTCGTCTTTCAATTCTGTTATTTTTGCCAAAATATCCTCTTCTCGAAGGTGGTATTCTCCTTCTCTTGGAAACAATTCTACAATGCTTTCTTCAGCTGAAAGCCCATGATACTTCACCTGACTTTCCAAAGCATATTGATCGGAAGGAAAAGCTTTTCCTTCGCAGAGTATTTTTGTGCGTTTTCCTGTCGGCCTGTAGAAAGAAACCATTAAAAAATGAAGGTTGCCTGTCAAACCTCCCATTGCGGTTACTTCCGTTTCTTTTGCTCCCACAATCTTAGCGAGGTTTTCTCTAAAAAGCTCATGGTAGGAATACCAAGGATTTTTAGCTTCAAAATGACCGTCAACACCAAACTTTGCCCAATCATCTAATTCTTGTTTCAAAGCAGCTAGTGATTCTTTAGGTTGAAGTCCTAAGGAATTTCCAGTAAAATATATTTTATTTTTTCCATTGTGTTGTGGAAAAAGAAAATTAGTTCTAAAGTTTTTTAAAACATCCTTTTCGTCTTCTCTTTTGGCGTAATCTAAACTCAATTTAAAATCCATTCTTTCTAATTTATTTACAGCCGTTTATCGCATAATTAAACTTTCAGAAACTTCCTTTGTTCATCTAGAGAATTTAACACGTTAAAATAAGCGTTTCAATTATATTTGCAGACCTCAAAAATAACATAAATATGACTTCATCTCCTTTCAGTGAAAGACACATTGGTTTAAGCCAGGAAGATATCCAAAAGATGCTAGAGAGCATTGGTGAAAAAAGCATTAACAGTTTAATTGAAAAGACGATTCCGTCTTCTATTCGATTAAGTGAAAAGTTGAAGCTTTCAGAGCCGATGAGTGAGTATCAATACATTCATCATTTGAAAAAAATAGCTTCTGAAAACAAAGTTTATAAAACTTATTTGGGAATGGGTTATTACCCAACAAAAGTCCCTGCTGTAATTCAAAGAAATATTTTAGAAAATCCGGGATGGTATACAGCTTATACGCCTTATCAAGCTGAAATTGCGCAAGGTAGATTAGAAGCTTTGTTGAATTTTCAAACCATGGTTACTGATTTAACGGCAATGGATTTGGCAAATGCTTCTTTATTGGATGAGCCAACAGCAGTAGCCGAAGCGATGACGTTGATGTTTAATTCCAGAGAAAAAGATTTAAAAAGCGAGAATGTTTCTACTTTGTTTGTCGATGAGAACTGCTTTCCGCAGACAATCGACTTACTTTTAACGAGAAGTCAACCTTTGGGCATCGAATTATTGATAGGAAATCCTGAAAAATTTGATTTCAGTCAAAAGGTTTTTGGAGCGGTGCTTCAGTACCCAGGCAAAAATGGAGAAGCACTCGATTATGGCAATTTCGTTACCCAATTTCATGAAAGAGGAGCATTAGTTACTTTTTCAGCAGATTTATTGAGTTTAGCAATTTTGACACCTCCAGGAGAATGGGGCGCTGACATTGTTTGTGGAAGTACACAACGTTTTGGAATTCCACTTGGTTTTGGTGGACCACATGCTGCTTATTTCGCAACTCGCGATCGTTTTAAAAGAAATATTCCGGGAAGAATTATTGGTTTGTCTGTTGATGCAGATGGGAAAGCGGCATTGAGAATGGCATTGCAAACTAGAGAGCAACACATTAAAAGAGATCGTGCAACTTCAAATATTTGTACAGCTCAAGTTTTATTGGCTGTTATGGCGGGAATGTATGCTGCCTATCATGGTAAAAACGGAATAAAAAGAATTGCTACAGGAATTCACCAATACACTGTTCAGGTGGCAGAATCCATTCAAGAAATGGGTTATAAAGTACTGACCCAAAATTATTTTGATACCATTCAAGTTAAAATTGGAGAGGGAAATGCCAAAGAATTCGTTGATTTTGCACTTGAAAACGAAATTAATGTTCGACAAGTAGATGAGCATCACATTGCACTTAGTTTAAATGAAACTGTAGAATTGCACGAGTTAAATGATTTAATAAAACTCTTCGCTGATTTTGCAAAAAAACCTTTTTCGGCAATTAATTCTGTTATTGAAAAATCTCCTTTAACAGCTTCGCTTACAAGAAAAAGTAATTTTTTAACGCATCCTGTTTTCAATAAATTTCATTCAGAAACAGAGATGATGCGCTACATAAAGCGTTTAGAAAATAAAGATTTTTCATTGGTTCATGGCATGATTCCTTTGGGTTCTTGTACCATGAAACTGAATGCGGCAACAGAGTTGATGCCACTAACTTGGCCGGAATTTGCTAACATTCATCCTTTTGCTCCAAAAGCTCAGACAAATGGCTATTTGAAAATGCTAAATGAGTTGGAGCGTGACTTATCTGAAATCACAGGCTTTTACAAAACTTCTTTGCAACCTAACTCTGGTGCACAAGGAGAATTTGCTGGCTTAATGGTAATTAGAGCTTATCACATTAGTAGAGGAGACCATCATCGAAACATTGCTTTAATTCCATCTTCTGCTCATGGAACAAATCCTGCAAGTGCAGTAATGGCAGGAATGAGAGTAGTGGTTACAAAATGCGATGAAAATGGCAACATTGATTTCAATGATTTAAAAGAAAAAGCAGAAAAACACAGCAATGAATTAGCTGCGTTAATGATTACTTACCCATCTACCCATGGGGTTTTTGAAGCATCTGTGATTGAAATCACTGATTTGATTCACCAACATGGTGGGCAAGTTTACATGGATGGTGCAAACATGAATGCACAAGTGGGATTAACAAACCCCGCTAGAATTGGAGCAGATGTTTGTCATTTGAATTTGCATAAAACTTTTGCCATTCCTCACGGAGGTGGTGGGCCAGGTATGGGGCCAATTGGAGTTGCGGAGCATTTAGCGCCATTTTTACCTTCCAATCCATTAGTTGCAACAGGAGGTGATAAAGCAATTCCTGCAATATCTGCAGCGCCTTATGGAAGCGCCTTGGTTTTACTTATCTCTTATGCATACATCAAAATGTTAGGAGAAAAAGGATTAACTGAATCTACTCAAGCAGCAATTTTGAGTGCTAACTACTTGAAAAAGGCTTTGGAAGATGATTTTCCTGTGCTATACCAAGGAGAGAATAAAACTGTTGCACACGAAATGATTTTAGATTGTAGGGGATTTAAAGCCTCTGCCAACATTGAAGTTGTAGACATTGCTAAACGCTTAATTGATTATGGCTTTCATGCACCTACGGTTTCTTTTCCGGTTAGTGGAACTTTAATGGTTGAGCCAACAGAGAGTGAAAGTTTAGAAGAATTAGACCGCTTTGTAGCTTCTATGAAGTCTATTCGAAATGAGATCAGAGAAATTGAAAATGGGAGCGTTAACAAAGAAGCAAACGTTTTAAAACACGCACCTCACCCTGAATATTTATGCATCAATGATGATTGGAATTTTGAATACAGTCGTCAAAAAGCAGCATACCCACTTGCGAGCATTGTTGGTAATAAGTTTTGGCCATCGGTTAGAAGAGTAGATGACGCTTATGGTGATAGAAATTTAGTTTGTAGTTGCCCAGATATTTCAGAATACGAAGAGGCGGTTTTGGGTTAAGAAAATAATAGTTCTAAAACTAGTTGTATAAATTAAATTTTCTTATTTTTGATGTTAATTAACCGTTAAAATTTATACCATGAAAAAAAATTACTTATTACTTTCACTCTTAACAATTGGGATGAGTGCAGGTTTTGCTCAAAACATAATATCTAATGATGTTCAGAAGAGATTCATTGGAGAGGAGGTTGCTCCAAGATTACTTTCTGATCAGGAAGCTACTTTTTTAGAAAATTATAAGAAAGGCCCAAAGTTTAATACAAAAGCCTTTGGAGATACTTTGTATTATCAAGATTTTGCAAATGGACTACCTGCAGGTTATCGAGTAGTTAATGCAAATCAAAACAATGCTGTTTGGAGATGGGATACATCTTACATTCCTTTCAGAGGAGGGTTTTCAGCAACTACACCTACTATCACCTCATCAACTGCAGGAAACGGATTCATGATGTTGCCTGCTGATTTTTACAATACGCCTTTACCTTCTCCTGTAATTGCCATGGATACATGGTTTGTTTCTAACGCTATTACAATAGCTTCAACTCCTGGAGTTTTTATTCGTTACCAACAATTTTTAAGGTATTGTTGTAGTGCAGCTAATGAATTAGTTCTTGAGCTTAGTACTGACAGTATTAGTTGGGATGCTTATGACTTAACACGTGGTCTAACTGTTAACGCAGCGAACGCTCCTTTCGCTGTTGGAGTTTCAGTTGAGCAATTTGATGTGAGTGCTTCTATAGCTAATCAAACACGTTTTTGGTACCGCGTTAGAAGTACTGCTAATACACACTATTATTGGATGATTGATGATATTGCATTTGTTGAAGGTCCGGCTCATGATATAGAATTATCAGATGCATTCATGGAATTCAACTGGGATAATTATGGAATCGCTCCACTTTACCATGAAGTTCCTTACGATTTATTTACACCGCTTCCATTCACAAGTACTATTGCAAATAATGGTTGGACAACAAATACCAATGTAACTTTTGACGTTGATGTTAATTTAGCTGGTTTTGGATTAGCATATTCAACAGCCAATAATATTGGTTCGTTGGCACAAGGACAGGATTCAACTTTTGTCTTAACTCCTAATCCTCGTTTTGTTCCCATGTTTGCAGGTGATTTTCAGGTAAATTACCTTGCTTCTGGAGACTCTACAGATCAAGTTCTAGGAAATGAGACTGCAATTCAATCCTTTTCAGTATATGATACTATTTTTAGAAGAGATGATGACGTTGTTGGAGGCGGAACAGGTCCATCAAGTTATGTTAGAGCTAATAGTCCTGGTGGGACATCTGTAGGTGATCGCTTTGGAGTGATGTACATTGTTGAGTCAAGAACCGGCAATGGTACTACAAAAATTCCAACAAGTGTAAGCTTTTTCGTGAATACCGACGTAAGAAATATTGGGGTAGAGATTGTTCCTAAAATATGGGCTTTTAATGAAGATTCTGCTACACTTGCAGGTGCTTTTGGTGCCGAGGTAGCTTCTTCGTTTTTTCCATATACTGTTACAGCTAGTGACACCAATACACTTTTAACAATACCATTAAACACAGGGTCAGCGGTAATAAATGGATTGGACTCAGGTCAGTATGTAGTTGGATGGGAGGTAACTACATTGCCAACAGGTACTTCTTTTATCGTTTACAATGATGCAACAACAGCTCAAATTCAAGCAACTGTTTCTGCTTTTGTGTGGATGGGTCACTCTCCAGGATGGGGATGGGTTGCAGCTGAGCCAGTTATTCGATTGAACATGGCTAATTTGCCTGCAGCACCTCTTGTTACTGGTATAGCTGATCAAAAAGTAAGAGGAACGATTTTTGAAGTGATGCCTAATCCTAATAACGGGTTGTTTAAAATTAACTTGGCTTCAGAAGTTAGTACAAACTATACCTTATTTGTTAGAAACATGCTTGGACAAACTGTTTACAATGAAACTATCAGCGTAAATAGCCCAACAACTAAGGACATTGATTTATCATCTTTGAAAAAAGGAGTATATTTTGTTTCTCTAGAGAATGAAAATTCTAAAATGGTTAAGAAAGTTATTGTTAAATAATTTTTAGAATTAGTTTTTTAAAGCCCGAAAGTATAAATAATACTTTCGGGCTTTTTTTTGCTATTATAACTAAATGAATTTATTAAAGACATCTAGCTACTATTTTGGTACTATGTTAATTTTTGTATATTAGTTGCTGTTAATCAAACTGATAAATGTCATGAAAAAAAACTACCTCTTTATCACTTTATTCTCACTGTCAATAGCTGCTTTTGGGCAAAATACAATTACTAAAATACAGGATTTCAAAGAAGGACTTATTTTACCAAACTCAAGTTCATTTACAATCAACTCAACAAAAATGTCGAGTAAACGTCCTAAAGCTTATGGAGATACACTGTATTATCAGGGATTTTCTAATGGAATACCTTCGGGTTATACAATTGTAAATGCTAATCAAAATAATGCTATTTGGAAATGGGACACAACTTTTACACCATGGAGAGGGCAATATTCCCAAAATACCCCAAATATAAATTCAACTACCGCTTCTGATGGGTTTATGTTGCTACCATCAGATTTTTACAACACACCGCTTCCTTTAGCAATTCAAATGGATACTTGGTTTACTTCTGATACCATTAATATACCTTCAAAGCCAAGCGTCTATGTTAGGTTTGAACAATTCTTCCGTTTCTGTTGCTCAAATATGAGTCAAATGGTTATGGAAATAAGTCTTGATAAAACTAATTGGACAAGTTTTGATGTAAAGCGTGGTGTACCTATAAATGCTACAAATATTGATACTTTAGTAGCTATAGAAGTAGTTGAATTTGATGTAAGTTCGGTATTGGCAAATCAAACTCAATTTTGGTACAGATTTAGAAGTACTTGGAATTCCCACTATTTTTGGATGATAGACGATGTATTGTTTCTAGAAGGCCCAAAGCAGGATTTGGAGTTAATAGAAGCTAAAATGTTGTTTAATGTAGATCATTTTAATGTAAATCCAATATACCACCAGATTCCATATGGACTTTTTCAAGAGGTTCCATTCAGAGGAAGGATTAAACAAAATGGATGGGAAGATAATACAAATGTAAGTTTAGATGTGAATGTATATCATAGCCTATTCGGGTTAAGGTATTCAACAATTGAAAATATTGGGACACTTAGTCAAAATGAAGATAGTTTAGTTCAAACTAGTGGTGCACGATTTCACCCTGGTTATACAAACAAAGTTTTTGGTAACCATCAAGTGATTATTTCCGCAACGGGAGACAGTATCGATGAAAAACTAGGGAATGAGTTAGCAACTTTCAACTTTTCTATTACTGACACTATTTATGCTAGAGATGATAATGAATTTAACAATGGAATCGGACCTGCAAATTATTTTGGGGGATCTCCCCAAGCTCCTGGAGGTACATCTGTAGGTGATCGATTTGGCTCATTGTATGTAGTAGATAGTCAGTTTTATCTCCCTATACCCAAAAGTGTATCTTTTGTGGTTTCAAATAATGCTAAGAATATAGGAGTTCAAATAGTTTCTAAAATATGGTCATTTAATAGCAATCACCCTAATCCGGCTTTATCTATGGGAAATGCAGTAGCTAGTTCTTTTTTTACGAGAACTATTACTGCTGCTGATACAGGTTCTTTGATTTCAATTCCTCTTGATACAGGTTATTCAGTATTGAATGGCTTAGATTCCGGAATCTATGTAGTTGGCTGGGAGGTAGTAAACTTACCTCAAGGCACTACATTTGAAGTAATGAATGATCTTTCAACTGCAGTTCAACAACCAAATGCATCAAATTTTGTTTGGTTGGGTCATTCACCTGGTTGGGCCTGGACAGGTGACAATCCAGGTATTCGATTAAATTTTAGAAGTTTATTTTTTACTGTTGGATTAGAAAAATACACAGAAGAGAATAATTTTGATTTTAATATTTTGCCAAACCCAAATTCTGGATTATTTAAATTGAACATATTATCAGACTTAGCCACATCTTATACTTTAACTATAATAAGCATGTTGGGACAGGTCATTTATACTGAACTAATCAGCGTAAATGGAGAACTTGTAAAAAGCATGGATTTGAGAAATATTGAAAGCGGTGTATACTTTATTTCTTTGCAAAGCGAAAACGAATCAGTGGTAAAAAAAGTAATCATAAAATAATGCTATTCAATTAGTAAAAGCAATTCTGCTTGGATATATTAATCGAATCTCCCTTTCTTGTCAACTATGAACCTTATCCTATTATCACATCTTTTAACGTTTTTGCCCTATTATCCCCTTTTATAATTGCTACCTTTGGAACTGAATATAAAAACAATATGTTATGAAGAAAATGTACTTATTATTACCTGCATTGGTTTTAGGGACGACTTTGAGTTTTGCTCAAAATAATGTTACTAAATCGAATGTGCAAAAATTTGCAGGAGAAGAAGCAATTCCCAGAATTATTCAAGTGAAAGATGGCCCATACATAGAGTCAGCGGGGAAATCAAGAAGTTTTAACTCTAAAGCTTTTGGAGATACACTTTATTCTCAAGATTTTGATAATGGAATTCCAACTGGATATGTTGTGTCCAATGCGAATCAAAACAATGCAGTATGGATTTGGGAAGATGATTTTACTTCTTATCAAGGATTGTCAACAGTTGGAATCAATACTATAAATTCCACAACGGCTAGTAACGGATTTATGTTATTACCTTCTGATTTTTATAACTCTCCAAGGCCTTCTCCAAGAATAACAATGGATACCTGGTTTACTTCTCCAAAAATTACTATTCCGTCTACACCTGGAGTATTTGTTAGATATCAACAATTTATGGTTTATTGTTGTACCTCTCTTAGCGAACTTGTTTTAGAAATTAGTACTGATAGTATTAGTTGGGATGAGTATGATGCATCAAGAGGATTGCCTGTAAATAGCTTGAATGTTGCGAATGCAACTGCCGTAGAAAATGTTCAATTTGATGTGAGTGCTTCTTTAGCCAATGAAACTGAATTCTGGTACAGATTTAGAAGCTCATTAAATGATTTGTATTTTTGGATGATAGATGATGTTGCTTTTATTGAAGGTCCTTCTCAGGATATAGAACTTTCTGAAGAAGCAATGCAATTTAATGTGGATAATTTTGCAATCAATCCATTTTACAATCAAATTCCATTTGGCGTTTTTCCTCCACTTCCATTTTCAGGAGTTATGACTCAGAATGGATGGTCAACAAATACGAATGTTACCTTAAATGCTGACGTTACTCAAACTGGTTTTGGGTTGGCATACACCACTTCAATTAATGCAGGAACTTTAACTCAAGGTCAAGATTCGCTCGTATTGACACCTACACCGCGTTTTGTACCTCAAAACTTTGGAGATTTTCAAGTGAGTTTACTTGCAGCCGGTGACAGCATTGATCAAATTTTAGGAAATGAAACAGGAAGTTTTACATTTTCCGTAGGAGATTCAGTTTATGCAAGAGATGACAATGGTTTTGGTGGTGGTGTTGGTCCAGCAAGCTATGTAAGTGCAAATTTAACACCTGGTGGAACAGCTGTGGGTGATCGTTTTGGAACGATGTATGTAATTGAGCCTAGAAATGACAGTACTACGATTATCCCCAAAAGTGTAACTTTTAGAGTTTCTGAAGATGTTAGAAATATAGGTGTTGAAATTGTACCTAAGATTTGGGCATTCGACGAAGATTCTGCTACAATAGCACAAGCGTTTGGAGCAGAAGTAGCATCTTCATTCTTTCCTTATACTGTAACAGCTTCTGATACTAGTTCTTTTTTAACTATTCCGTTAAACACTGGAACTGCTGTAACGAGTGGCTTAGATTCTGGTCAATACGTAGTTGGATGGGAAGTAACAACTTTGCCAACAGGAACTACTTTTGAAGTCTTGAATGATGGATCATCTTCTTTATTACAACCTGCAGTATCTAACTTTGTATGGTTAGGTCATGATCCAGGTTGGGGTACAACAGGTGATAATCCTGGTATTCGTTTAAACATTGCACCAACACCTGTAGGTATTGAAGAACGTGTGATGAATCAAACTAACTTTAAGTTTGAAATTTATCCTAATCCTAATGGAGGGCAGTTTAAATTAGATTTAGAATCTAGCTCTGAAGTTGGATTTACAATGATTGTTAGAAATATGCTTGGTCAAACGGTACACAGTGAGTTAATTAGTGTGAATGGGTCAATGATTAAAGACATTGATTTATCATCAAATGAAAAAGGGGTTTATTTTGTATCCCTTGAAAATGAAACTGAGAGATTAGTTAAAAAAGTTGTTTTGAAATAATCAAATTAGTTTAAAATTCAAAGCCCGAAGGTGATTTCATCTTCGGGCTTTTTTTATGCTTATTAAGACTAGTCCAACTTTACCTTTCTAATTGACTGCCCCTGATTTTTTTCATCAAGTGAGAGGCAAATACTAATTCTGAAAGCTCTTTGTTTGTTGTAGAGAGAATGCTCTTATTATCTCCTTGCCAATGTACTTTCCCTTTATATAGAAAACTAATATGTTCTCCAATTTCAAGTACAGAGTTCATATCATGAGTAATTACAACAGTTGTAATGTTGTATTCTTCAGTAATTTCTTTAATGAGGTTGTCAATTAATATAGCTGTTCCTGGGTCTAATCCTGAGTTAGGCTCATCGCAAAATAAGTACTTTGGATTTAAGGCAATAGCTCTTGCTATTCCAACTCTTTTCTGCATTCCTCCACTAATTTCAGATGGAAAACGTTTATTGACATTTTCTAAATTAACTCGATTAAGGCAAAAGTTGATTCGATCACGCATTTCATCTTCTTTCATTTTGGTGTGCATTCTCAATGGGAACTTAATGTTTTCCTCTATTGTTAAACTATCAAATAATGCACCTCCTTGAAACAACATGCCAATTTCTTTTCTGACCTCTTTTCGTTCTTCGGTTGACATTTCAGTAAAATTGACTCCTTCATATAAAACATCACCGCTATTGGGTTCTATTAGACCAACTGTGCATTTTGTCAATACTGATTTACCTGAGCCACTGGCACCAATTATAAGGTTGATTTTACCTCTGTGGTAGGTCATGTTGATATCCTTCAAGACGTCAACATCTCCAAATGATTTATAAAGATTTTTAATTTCAAT
>TARA_R110002050_G_scaffold84521_12_pt1 | contig 10912 bp, 7 predicted proteins | sample TARA_R110002050 | Tara Oceans TARA_R110002050 (sample SAMEA4396988) | marine metagenome | biome: Polar Biome; feature: [DCM] deep chlorophyll maximum layer (ENVO:01000326); material: water (ENVO:00002006), including particulate matter (ENVO:01000060) such as... | depth 25 m
GTTTTATAGCTTGCATTGCTGCTCCACTTGTGTAACCTACAAAAAGTCCTTCTGTATTAGAGATTTCTCTTGCAGTATGTGCACTTTCTTCATCCGTAACTTTAATAAACTTATCTATTAAATCAAAGTCTGTTGCTGTTGGTATAAGATTTTTTCCTAAACCTTCAATTCTATATGGATAAATCTCTTTATCATCAAACTCACGAGTTTCATGATATTTCTTTAATACAGAACCATAAGCATCAACACCAATAACTTTTACATTTTGGTTTTGCTCTTTTAGATATTTAGAAATACCAGAAATTGTTCCACCTGTTCCACTGCAAGCAATAAGGTGTGTTATTTCACCTTCTGTTTGTTCCCAGATTTCTGGACCTGTAGAGTTGTAATGCGCATCAATATTTAATTGATTAAAATATTGATTAATATAAATAGAACCTTTGTTTTCTTCGTGTAAGCGTTTTGCAACTTCATAATAAGAACGCGGATCGTCAGCTTTTACATGAGCCGGACAAACATAAACCTTTGCTCCCATAGACTTTAACATGTCTATTTTATCTGCTGATGATTTAGAACTTACTGCTAAAATACAATCGTAACCTTTAATGATACTCACTAAAGCAAGACTAAAACCTGTATTACCAGATGTGGTTTCAATAATAGTATCACCTGGTGACAAAATACCTTGACGTTCAGCTTCTTCAATAATATGTAATGCAATTCTATCTTTTGAAGAATGACCTGGATTAAATGCTTCTACTTTTGCATAAAAATCGCCATCGAAGTCAACAGTCATTCTATTTAATTTGATAAGTGGTGTATTTCCTATTAATTGAAGTACATTATCAAATACATTTTTGTTTTGCTTCATAAAAAATATTTTTCAGTAACCTATTTATATATTAGACACCTAAAACCTCGCAAAGGTAACACTTTTTTTTAAGCTAGGAGGAAATCCCCTCTAAATCTAGCAAGAAAGCAAACTCTTCTGCATCTTCTTTTAAACTCTCAAAACGACCAGAAGCACCACCATGACCAGCGTCCATATTTGTTTTTAAATACAATTGATTAGAATCCGTTTTCATATCTCTAAGTTTAGCTACCCATTTTGCTGGTTCCCAATATTGTACTTGTGAGTCATGCAGACCTGTTGTTATCAACATATTTGGATAAGCTTTTGCTTCCACATTATCATAAGGCGAATAAGACCTTATATAATTATAATACAAAACATCATTAGGATTTCCCCATTCATCATACTCACCTGTTGTTAATGGTATAGAATCATCTAACATCGTGGTAACCACATCCACAAAAGGAACTGCGGCAATAATTCCGTTATATAATTCTGGTGCTTTATTAACAATAGCTCCCATTAATAAACCTCCTGCACTTCCACCCATAGCATATAAATGCTTTGATGATGTATAACGTTCTTTAATTAAATGAATGGAACAGGCTATAAAATCTGAAAATGTCTTTTTCTTATTTAGTAATTTTCCATCTTCATACCAATCACGCCCTAAATACTCTCCTCCTCTAATGTGCGTAATCACATAAATAAAACCACGATCTAACAAAGTTAATCTTATGGTTGAAAAATAAGGGTCTACTGTAGAACCATAACTACCGTATGCGTATTGTAATAATGGATTTGTTCCATCCATTTTAATACCCTTCTTATAAATAACAGACATTGGGATTTTATTTCCATCTTCAGCTGTTGCCCAAATTCGCTCAGAAACATAATTATCCTTGTCAAAATTCTCATCTAAAACTTTTTGTTCTTTTAAAACAGTCTTTGTTTTAGTTCGCATATTGAATTCAATAACTGAAGAAGGTGTTGTCATAGCATTATATCCATAACGTAATAATTCAGTATCAAAATCTACATTTGTCCCAGTATACGCTGTATATGTTTCATTATCAAACGGCAAGTAGTAATCCTCACTATCATCCCAACGTTTTATTCTAATTTCATTTAGTCCATTTTTTCGTTCACTAACAACTAAATAGTCTTTAAAAATATCAATACCTTCAATTAGTACGTCTTTTCTGTGCGCTATAACTTCCGTCCAACTTTCAACTTTAGTATCCGTTTCTAAAGTCTTCATTAATTTAAAGTTTGTTGCTTTATCTTTATTAGTAAGAATATAAAAGTGATTCTCATAATGCGAAATACTATATTCTAAACCTCTAATTCTTGGTTGAAAAACTTGAAACTTACCTTCAGGATTATTGGCATCTAGAATATGATACTCGTTGGTTAATGTACTATAACAAGCAATAATGATATACTTTCGAGACTTTGATTTATAAACTGCTACACCAAAGGTATCGTCACCTTCTTCAAAAACCAACTCATCTTCAGATTCATCACCTAAACGATGCTTGTAAATTTGAAAAGCTCTAAGGGTAACTTCATCCTTTTTAGTATAGAATAAAGTGGCATTATCATTTGCCCAACTTGAAGAACCTGTTGTGCTTTCAATTCTATCTGAAGCGACTTTATGTGTTTCTAAATCCTTAACATGAATGGTGTAATTTCGTCTTCCTGAATTATCAATTCCGTAAGACACCATTTTATTATCAGGACTAATACTTATACCTGCTAATTTGAAATAACTCTGACCTTCAGCCATTTCATTACAGTCAAATAATAATTCTTCAGGATTATCTAAACTCTCCTTTTTACGTGTATAAATTGGGTAATCTTTACCTTTTTCAAATTTTGTAATGTACCAATACCCATTGTATTTATAGGGTACAGAAGAATCATCTTCTTTAATTCTGGCTTTCATTTCTTCAAACAAATCCTTCTGAAAGTCTTTTGTATGAGCCATTTCAGCATCGCAATACTCGTTTTCTGCGTTGAGATAATCAATAACTTCTGGGTGCTCTCTGTCTTTCATCCAAAAATAATTGTCAATACGCACATCTCCATGCTTTTCTAATTGATGTGGAATCTTTTTGGCAATTGGCGGATTTATGTTTGAATTCTTTGTCATTTGTTTTAAGAAAATTTTAATCTAAAAAGTCGCGCAATTTACTAATTTTACAGCGTAAAAAATTAAAAGACACAATTATGTTTGGAGATATGATGGGAATGATGGGCAAATTAAAAGAAGCCCAGAAAAAAGTTGAAGAAACTAAAGAACGTTTGCACACTGTTTTAATTGACGAAGCAAGCAGCGATGATAAACTTAAAGTAACGATTACAGCCAATAGAACTATTAAATCTATTGAAATTGCCGATGAGTTACTTCAAGATAAAGATATGCTTGAAGATTATTTAATTCTTACGCTTAACAAAGCCATAGAAAAAGCTACAAACGTACATGAAACAGAAGTTGCGGCTGTTGCAAAAGAAGGCATGCCAAGTATTCCTGGTATGGATATGTTTAAATAGATTTTAATTCGCTTAGTAACTTGTCATGCATTTGGTCTGTATAATCCAAATGCGTGACCATGCGAAGCTTATTACTACCCATTCCTATAATTCTGATGTTTTTCTCATTCAAATTATTTAGGAATTTAGCTTCATCCACATCATCATTCAATTCAAAAATGACAATATTAGTCTCAATTGGCTCTACTTTCTTTATACTAGCCAAAGTGGTTAACATAGCTCCTATTTCTTTAGCTTTTCTATGGTCTTCTGCTAAGCGTTCAATATTATTATCTAAAGCATACAAACCTGCTGCAGCTAAATAACCAATTTGCCTCATATTGCCACCAAACAGTTTTCTTAGACTCAAGGATTTTTTCATAATGTCTTCATCTCCTATCAACACCGAACCAACAGGGCAACCCAAACCTTTACTTAAACAAACCGAAATGGTATCAAAAATTTTTCCGTATTGCAATGTGGTTTCATTTTTAGCGACCATTGCATTCCAAAGACGAGCACCATCAATATGAAAACCTAAATTATTGGTTTTACATACTTTTTGTATGTTTTCAAACTCATTGAAATCCCAACAAGCTCCTCCTCCTTTATTAGTAGTATTTTCAACTTCAACTAAACTAGATTGGCTGTAATAATATTCTGGAGGATTAATAGCTTCCTTAACTTGAGCCGCTGTAAACATGCCACGATCACCATCAATTAATTTGCAAGATGCTCCACTATGAAAAGCAACACCTCCAACTTCATAATTATAGATATGTGCATATTTATCGCAAATTACTTGTTCTCCAGGATTGGTATGTAGTTTAATTGCTATTTGATTTGCCATACTTCCTGAAGGAAAAAACAATGCCTTTTCTTTACCAAACATTTTTGCTAAACGGTCTTCTAACTCATTTACTGTTGGGTCTTCTCTAAAAACATCATCACCAACTTGTGCTGACATCATTGCATCTAACATGCCTTTTGATGGCTTTGTAACGGTATCGCTTCTTAAATCTATAATCATTTATTTCTACTAAATTTTAAAAGATAAAATTACGGAATTTCTAAAAAACCGATTCAAAATTATGGCACTTTAAATCCACATCCTATATTTGTAAAAATTACATCAATATATGATAACATCAGATCAAATAAAAGATCTTAATTCCCGTCTAGACATACTTAGACAATATCTTTGACTTAGATGCTAAGCTCATAGAAATCTCAAACGAAGAAGAACAAACTTTCGACCCTAATTTTTGGAATGACTCTAAAGCTGCCGAATTGGTAATGAAGTCGATCCGTGAGAAAAAAAGTTGGGTCAACGACTATAATGATGCCAAATCCCTTTTTGAAGATTTAGAAGTTATATACGAATTCTACAAAGAAGACGAAGCTCCCATGGAAAATGTTGAAGCTCGTTTTGAAAAATGCGTTACTGCTATTGAAAAGTTAGAATTTAAAAACATGCTTTCTGAAGAAGGAGATAGCCTTAGTGCTGTTTTGCAAATTACTGCTGGTGCTGGCGGAACAGAGTCTTGCGATTGGGCAAACATGCTCTTACGCATGTACCTTATGTATGCTGAAAAAAGCGGTTATAAGGTCAGAGAACTTAACATGCAAGAAGGCGATGTGGCTGGTATAAAAACCGTAACCATAGAAATTGAAGGAGACTATGCTTTTGGCTGGTTGAAAGGCGAAAATGGAGTACATCGTTTAGTACGTATTTCACCTTTTGATAGTAATGCAAAAAGACACACTAGTTTTGCTTCGGTTTATGTTTATCCTTTAGTTGATGATTCTATTGAAATAGACATAAATCCTGCCGACATTGAAATAACAACAGCAAGATCGAGTGGAGCTGGTGGACAGAATGTAAATAAGGTTGAAACCAAAGTACAATTACGACATAAACCTTCTGGTATTCAAATTCAGTGTTCAGAAACACGCTCTCAACAAGACAATAGAACGCGAGCTATGCAAATGTTGAAGTCTCAATTATATGAAATTGAACTGCAAAAACAGATGGCACAACGTGATGACATTGAAGCTGGCAAAATGAAAATTGAATGGGGAAGTCAAATAAGAAATTACGTAATGCATCCTTATAAATTAGTAAAAGATGTGCGTTCTGCTCACGAAACAGGGAATGTTGATGCTGTAATGGATGGTGACATTGAACCTTTTTTAAAGGCCTATTTAATGATGATGGGACAAAAAGAAAATTCGGCATTATAATTGTAATAAACCAAAAGACATGATTAAAATATACCATAATCCAAGATGCTCAAAATCTAGACAAGGTCTTGCTATACTAGAAGCTTCTGGTAAAGATTTTGAAACCATAAAATATCTAGAAGATGTATTAACTGCTAAAGAACTAGAATCAATTATTTCTAAATTAGGAATTAAGCCAATGGATTTAATTCGTAAAAATGAAGCGATTTGGAAATCTGATTTTAAAGGAAAAACACTTTCCGATAAAGAAATTATTGAGGCCATGGTAAATCATCCTAAATTAATTGAACGACCAATTGTGGTTAACGGAGAGAAAGCTGTGGTTGGCAGACCTCCAGAATCAATATCAGAAATCATATAATACATTACAAATGAAAAAGACAATCTTACTTCTATTTACTGTACTATTTGCTTTAAATGTGCAAGCTCAAAGGCGTAATAACTCTAATCGTATTCCACAAACTAGTAGTGAACCTACAGAAGAACAATTAGCTAAACGTCAGCGTGAAATGGAAGAACGAAAGGAAGAGTATATAGATAATTTCTTAACAACTCTAGAGGCTGACGAATTTCAAAAACATATTATAAAACAAAACATTAATAGTTTTTTTGATGCTAAGATTGCACTTTTTAAAATGCAATTTGAACATCGAATTGATCGCCAAACTGCTATCGAAAATTTAGAAAATACTCATTTTAAAGATTTAGAAGAACTAATTTCTGAAAGTGATATGGTCAAAATTAAAGAAATGATTAAAGGCGAATTTGACGAAAAAGAAGTTTTAAAAGACAAAAAAGAAAAACGCAAAAAAAGGAAACGTAAAAAGGATAAAGACTAACCTTTTGTATTAATAATACTTACCATTTTTAACATATTGCTTTAACAAAAGATTAACCTATTACAATTGAACTAAAGGTATTTTTGTTAGTCCTATAGAGACTAACATTTAACCAAATTGTAATGAAATTAAACTTTTACACTACCTTTCTATTAATTTTTAGCCTTTCATTTGTTTATGCCCAAAAAGACATAAAAATTGAAGGTACTGTTGTTGAACAAGGATCAAATATTCCTCTAGAATATGCAACAGTTGTTATAAAGACAAACAACTCCATTTTAACAGGAGGAATAACAGACTCTAAAGGAAAATTTAAAGTAGAAGTTCCATCTGGTGATTATATTATTTCAGTTGAATATATATCTTATAAAACCAAAACCTTTCCGGAACAAAACATTTCAAAAAATATTGATTTAGGCACCATAAAGCTAGCTTTAGATGAAGAATCTTTAGATGAAGTTATGGTTGTTGCAGAACGTACAACGGTAGAAATTAAACTCGATAAAAAAGTTTACAATATCGGTAAAGATTTAACCACAGCAGGAGGAACTGTAAGTGACGCACTTAACAATGTACCTTCTGTAACAGTTGACGTAGAAGGCGCAATTAGCCTTAGAGGTAATGAAAACGTTCGTATTTTAATAAACGGAAAACCATCAGCTATGGCTGGTTTTGGAGATAGCAATGTTCTAAGTCAATTACCTGCTGATGCTATTGAGCGTGTAGAAGTCATCACCTCTCCTTCTGCAAGATATGATGCTGAAGGTACAGCCGGAATTTTAAATATAATTTTAAGACAAAAGGAAACACTTGGTTTTAACGGTTCAATAACATTAACAGGTGGTAATCCTGATAATGCTGGTTTTTCTGCAGCCTTAAACTACCGAAAAGAAAAATACAATCTCTTTTCTAATTTTGGGTGGCGATATTTTAATGCACCACGAACCACTTTTATAGATGTTAATTATTTTGATACTATTGAGGAAGATGGTTCTGTTTCAGAACCAGAATATAGAAGAATTATAGAAAACCAAGATGTTGATCGCATAAGAAGAAACTATAATGCTAATATAGGTATGGAATATTTTCTGAGTGAAAAATCATCAATTACAGGAAGTTTATTTTACAACTTTGGAAGTGATTCTGACGTTTCATTAAACTCAAGTGAGCGACTCAATAATAACATCATTGTAGAAGAAACTTTGAGAAGAGAAAGAGAAACGGAAGAAGGTGATGGCTATCAAATCGCTATTAATTATGCAAAACAATTTGGTGAAGACAGAGATCACAAATTAACCGTAGATTTTCAATTTGAAAAAGACAATGAAGATGGGTTTACTTACTTAAATGAAGATTACGTTTTTACCAGCCAGGCTGATGCTGAAGCTTTTCAAATTGAACAAGAATTTACTAATGAAGACCAAAAAGAATATTTATTTCAAGCTGATTATGTTTTACCTTTAGGAAAAAACTCTCGTTTTGAAGCTGGTTACCGTGGTAATTTTAAAAACAATAATACAGATTATCAATTAGACCAAGAAGACTTCGGTACTGGTAACCTCGCAATAAATGATACTATTTCTAATATTTTTGATTATCAGGAAAATGTAAATGCGCTTTATACGCAATATGGAACTAAGTTTGGTAAATTCTCTTTTCTTTTAGGTTTACGATTAGAAAACACACAATTAAAAGGAGAAATTGATTCTCGTTTAACAGAAGAAGAATTAATTGAAGCTTTTGGCTTCCCTATAGATACAGATTTTGATAAAAACTATTTAGGCTTATTCCCTACCGTAAATTTAATTTACAACCTCAACAAAGAAGATTCAGATGTTGAAGAAAGTATTACTCTTGGATTCAACCGAAGAATCAATCGTCCACGTGGCAGATTCATTAATCCTTTCCCTTCGCGTTCTAGTAGAACAAATATTTGGCAAGGTAATCCTAATTTAAATCCTGCATTCTCAAGTACATTTGATTTAGGTTATTTAAAACGTTGGGAAAAATTCACCTTAACTTCATCTATTTATTACCAACACGAAACTGATTCATTTGAGCGCGTACAAGAAAATACAGGTCAACAAACTACAGATGGTATTGATATCATTAGAACTATTCCTATTAATTTATCATCTAACAATCGTACAGGTGCTGAACTTGGTTTAATGTATACTCCTGCAAAATGGTTACGATTAAATTCTAGTTTTAATTTCTTTCAATTTGAAACTGAAGGTGAATTTAATGGTGTAGATTATAGTGCCAAAAACATTAGTTGGTTTGGACGCTTTAGCTCAAAAGTAACATTACCATACGCTATAGATTGGCAAACCAGTGCTTTTTACAGAGGTCCAAGTCAAGATGCTCAAACAGATGCAGAAGGTATTTTCTCTCTAGATTTAGCATTTAGTAAAGAGATTTTAAACAAAAAAGGAACACTAGCTATAAACGTTAGAGATTTATTCAATTCTAGAAAATATAAAGCGACAACAACAACAGATTTCTTTGAACGTTATAACGAGTTTCAGTGGAGACAACGACAAATAAACGCTTCATTCACATACAGGTTTAACCAAAAACTAAATAAACGTGAGCGCTCTGGACAAAAAGGAAATGGTGGAGATGATATGGATTTTGAAGGATAAAAAAACTTCTAAATTAAAAGGCACAAACCGTATATTCAAATACGATTTGTGCCTTTTTTATTTACTACTAAGTCTAAGCTTACTTCACTTCTTTTAGTGCATTATCTATTAATGTACGTAAATGTTGTTTGTGTGCCTTACTAGAAACGTTACCACTTGGTGCAGCCATATTTCTAATCTGCTTTAAGTTATACAATGCCATTGATTTTGCATTATTTGTATAACGACTACTTTGCTTACCTATTAACATATCTATAAGCATATTTGTATATGATAATTGTAAATTTTGTCTAAACGAATTTACATTTCCAAAAATATCTGCTTTAAAAATAGACGAATTTAAATCTGTCATAAATTTAGACAAGCCATACTCATTGCCATACAACTCACTATCAGTAATTCTTTGTAACGTATTATAATGTAAGATATGTCTTAATACGTTTTGTTGATAGGTTAAAACTTGCTGGTGAATTTTAGGATCTTCCGTGCCTCTCATAAAATTATAGCCACGACGTTGCATCGCTAAATCATTATATAAGTCATTTGGTGCACTAAAGGCATCAGGTGCAAAAGCATATTTCTTTAATGCATCCATTGCTCGTTTTTGATCTTCTAAACTTACTGGTGTAAATGGTTGTGTTCCTCCTTCTTGGCCAATCATTGCGCGATCTACATAAACTCCACCAATAAATCTTGAAATCACATTCACAGCAGTTGCACGCTGACCACTTAAAATATAGTATGCACGTCTTAGCTCTTGGTACGATTCTCCTTTTTTAGAAAATTTAGATTTTACGTCTTTCATCATGCTATCTACCAACTTAATTCTGTCAATAGAATAACCTATTTGATCGTTAGATAAATCACCAATCATTACTCTTGGATCAATCGCTTTTCCTGGAGCACGCATATCATCTGCGTCATTACCAAAGATTAATTGTGGTTCAGTAGATCTATTAAGTAAGGTCGCTTTTTCTGTTTCAGACTTAAAAGGTGTATATCCAAACTGTATTGCCCAAACATCGTATGGTCCAACAGTGGTATCATAATATTGACCTTGGTCTGCTCTGTTTTTAGTAAGATTAATTCCTGCATAATCCATTACAGAACCTGTTAAACATTTTCCTTCAATAAAATCTTTGTTTGCTAATTCTTCAGGTGAAAATAACTGACTAGCCTTCATGTTGTGATTTAAACCTAAAGTATGACCAACTTCGTGCATAATTAAAGCTAACATTGCTTCTTCTTTCATACGAGCCATTTCTAGTTCAGAACCATTTGCAGCTTCAACTACAGCCTGCCCAAACATTGTATTCTCATGCATTACATGACCAAATGAACATAACACTTTATTCTTCTGCAAGTAATCAGTTGCATCAAATTCAGCATCTGCTTTTGCTAAATCAAATAATTGATCATAGAATACTCTATTTGTAAAATGTACATATTCTAGCATAATATCTGCTCCAATTATTTCTCCTGTTTTAGGATTAACAAAACTAGGTCCATAACCTCCAAATGGTGGATTTGGTGAAGACGTCCAACGTAAGACATTATAATTAATATCTCCAGCATCCCAGTCCGCATCATCTGGTTGTAATTTTACTACCATTGCGTTTTTAAATCCAGCTTTTTCAAAAGCTTTATTCCATTCTAAAACACCTTGAGTAATAGTTTCTCTCCACTCTATTGGTGTAGAATTCTCCATCCACCAAGTAATTGGCTTTACAGGTTCTGAAATTGCTGCATTAGGATCTTTCTTTACTAAATTCCAACGGTGAACTAAATCTTTAAAT
>TARA_R110002050_G_scaffold17110_2_pt1 | contig 10908 bp, 7 predicted proteins | sample TARA_R110002050 | Tara Oceans TARA_R110002050 (sample SAMEA4396988) | marine metagenome | biome: Polar Biome; feature: [DCM] deep chlorophyll maximum layer (ENVO:01000326); material: water (ENVO:00002006), including particulate matter (ENVO:01000060) such as... | depth 25 m
TCCAATTCCAAATGATATTGTATTGGAAGTTGGAGGGTTGGCGTTTACGGATGACGATAAATTGGGGGTTTCTACGAGAAGGGGTGAGGTTTGGTTAATAGATAAGCCGTATGGTCCAAACCCTGTTTATAAGAGATATGCACACGGGATGCACGAGACCTTGGGCTTGGCCTATAAAGACAATGGCTTCTATCTTTCCCAACGAGGCGAACTTACTAGATTGGATGACAGGAACGGGGATGGAAAAGCAGATAGCTATAAGACTATTTATACATGGCCTTTGTCCGGTAATTACCACGATTATTCCTATGGTCCGTTAATTTTGCCCAATGGGGATATGTTGGTCACCTTAAATTTATCTTGGATCGGCCACGGGGCCAGTTTGGTAAAATGGAGGGGATGGATGCTGAAAATAACACCTGAAGGGGAAATGACCCCAATTGCAACCGGTTTAAGGTCTCCTGCGGGATTTAATGTGAATTCTGAGGGTGATTACTTTTATACCGAAAATCAAGGGGATTGGGTAGGTTCTGGAAGGATGACCCATTTGGAAGTAGGCGATTTTGCAGGTAATCCGGAAGGCCTACGTTGGACAGATGACCCGCAATCGCCTCTAAAATTGAAACAGGATGAAATAGAAAAGCAATCGGGCTTAAGTCTGTATGAATATGCAAAAAAAATACCTGCCCTTAAAGCTCCAGCCATCTGGTTCCCGCATACCATTCAGGGGATTTCAACTTCGGATATCCTTTATGATACTACCCATGGAAAATTTGGACCTTTTGAAGGCCAGATGTTTATCGGCGATCAGGGGCATAGTAAGATAATGCGAGTTTATATGGAGAAGGTCAATGGGGTATACCAAGGTGCTTCCTTCTTATTTAGAGAGGGTTTTTCCTCAGGAATATTGCGTATGATCTGGGGTAGTGATTCCAGTATGTTTGTTGGTATGACAAGTAGAGGGTGGGCTTCCACCGGAAAAGCTCCGTATGGTCTGCAAAGATTGGAGTGGACAGGGAAAGTACCTTTCGAAATAAAAACAATGAAAGCCTTGGATGATGGATTTCAATTGGAATTCACACAACCTGTCAATAAAAAATTGGCCGGGGATGTTGCCAGCTATCAAATGAAAAGTTTTACTTACCAATATCACAATACCTACGGTAGTCCCATAGTGGAAGAACAACCAGTAATGGTACATAAAGCAGAGGTTTCATCAGATGGACTTTCCGTTAAATTAACTTTACACGGAATGCGATTGGGCTTTATCCACGAAATAAAAATCCCGGACCTTACCTCTGGGAATGGTAAGAAACTACTACATAACACGGGTTATTATACCTTAAATGAAGTTCCGGGTGGAGTTTTGAAATCCCCACAGATGACAGGTATTGTCAAATCCGGTAAAAGTATCGTTCAGCCTAAAAGAATAACAAAAATGCCAGCTGATTGGAATAATAAATCCGATCAGAAGTTGATGATAGGTACCAAGCCGGGACTGAAGTACGATGTAGAACAAGTTAAGGTTCAGAGAGGGGCTAAGGTAGAGCTTACCTTTAATAACAACGACGATATGATGCACAACTTGGTAATTACCCAGAAAGGCAAGGAATCGGTGGATAAGGTAGGGCAAATGGCCTTGATGTTAGGATTGGACGGACCGGACTATAACTATGTGCCGGATACCGATTTAGTGTTGTACCATACTGCTATTATGCAGCCTGAAACGGCAGAAACAATCTATGTAAAAATGCCGGAGGAACCAGGTGAATATTGGATAGTATGTACCTTTCCAGGGCATTCATCGGTGATGAGGGCGAAGCTTATTGTTCAATAAGATGCGAATTAATTGACATTGTGCCTTGGGTCTTAATCAGTATTACTGGTTGAATACTATTTTTAAAGGGCTATAACGAATGGGATTTCAATTTGAAACATTTGTATACTTTTGAGGTATGCACGCTAAAGAAAGAAATTAAATACTGTGTTACATGCGCTTGGAAAATTAATGGGGTGAATCTGCTATTTCCTAATTTTAAATATATCAGCCCATAAATTTTTTATTCATTTTTGCTATGGTTGTTTCGGCTTCAACAATATAATTTTGAAGTTGTAGAAAAATCCTGCTCTATAATTATATCTCGCGCCACTTGTTGTTGGTTATTTCAAAATAATGTAAAATAGGTATTGCTTTGAACTATAGCTTTTTGATATAAAAATCACTTCCATTTATATTAGCTTTTTCAATATGGGATTTTAAAACTGGCATTATAATTGTGCACCTATTTTAATCAACCAAAAGACTCCAAAATGAGATTTACCGCATTACTTTTTATGCTTTTTCAGGCACTGACCGGACAGGCCCAATCCTCTGGTGACTCCTTCACTGAGTTTCAATTGGCCACCTATAGCCTTCAATACAAGGAAAAGGTGTACTTGCATTTGGATAAGGCCTATTATAATGCCGGGGAGGACCTATGGTTCAAGGCCTACCTTGTCAATGCCGGGACACATATACAGGGAGATTTGGACAATGTCCTTTATGTGGATATTATAGATCCCAAGGGCACTGTGATTGATACACGAATCATCAAAATTGAAAAAGGAGCAGGATACGGTGATTTTAGGTTGCCGAAAAATATGCCGGGAGGAGCGTATACAGTGCGGGCTTATACCAATTATATGCGAAATTTTGACGCTTCATATTTTTTCAGGAAGCAAATCTATATAAACTCCGTATCAAGATCGGGGCCTGAAAATACAGTAAGTGGACAGAGCCCAGGACCGGCGGAAACATCGGAGGTCATATTTGGTATGCAGAGGCCCGACCTACAATTTTTTCCTGAAGGAGGACAAATGGTCAATGGCTATTTCAACCGTATCGGTTTCAAGGTTTTGGGGGCCGATGGTAAAGGGGTGGACGTTTCAGGTAGGATATTGGATGAGAAGGGTGCAGAAGTGACCGAATTTGCCACCTCGAAATTCGGGATGGGAATGGTGGACCTCATGCCGGGCAAAGGAAAGAAATATACTGCTGCCATAGATTATATGGGAACAAGCTATTCTTATGACCTTCCCCAAGGTAGGAATAGTGGCACCTTATTCCGGGTACAGGAGCTTAAGGACCTGTATCAAGTCAGTGTTTTGACCACTCGTCCCTATGGAATCAACGGATTTCGCCTGATCGGAGCGCAGCGGAATGGGATTTTATATGACGCAAAGATCAAAGGAGAAGGGAACAAGGTGGTCATAAAGGTAAAAAAAGACCTTTTGGGTACAGGTATAGTACGGTTCACCCTTTTGGACCAACACGATATTGCGATCTGTGAGCGCCTGGTATTCTATGATGGGGGCGTTTCCACCAATCTGGAGACTGCACCAAGTTTCCACAACTATTCCAAGGGGGGTATGGTAGAGCTCAATATGGCTCTGACCTTGGGACCTGACGAAGCCCTAGAAAGCACTGCAGATCTGTCCATTTCTGTTACCGATCTGGCGGTGGCGCAACCTTTGGAGGAGCAGCCCGATATTATAACTTATTTGTTGTTGTATTCAGAATTAAAGGGGGAGATAGAAAGTCCAGGTTATTATTTTTATTCGAAGGATCCCCAACGCAGAGAGCATCTGGACCTTTTGATGATGTCCCAAGGATGGCGGCAGTTCATATTGGGCGATACCGGGAGAACTAATGGCGAAGACCTGGAGTTCTTCAGCGAGACAGGGATTACCATTGAAGGAAACGTACTTGATCGTCCCAAAGGTAAAAAAGTAGTAGGGGCCCATGTTTCTATGTCCTATTGGGATGAGGGAGGTTTAGGCAAGGACAAGGTGATTACCGATGGTAACGGTCACTTTAAGTTTCTAGGTTTGGACTTTTTGGACAAAAGCGGCCTGATAATCGAAGCAAGGGATTTCAAACGTAGCAAGAGTGGTCTTTTTGTGGAGCTGGATTCTATGTTCCGTCCACCGGTTATGACAAGGAATATTCTGGCCGGACAAGTGGATGGTGAAGGAAACAGGCGTTATATGGCCGTGCCATCGGACCAGTTGCGCATCAATACCGCCTTTGCACATGAAGATGGGTTAGTAGAACTGGATGAAGTAGTAGTTAAGAGCAGGTTGAGGGAATTGAGTGATAATAGAACAGCTGCAAATTCTTTATATCGAACAGCCAATAATACACTAGATCTTAGTGATATTCGAGATCAGTCGTATTCTACCCTGGTAGATGCCATTCGAAGTAAAGTTCCTGGGGTAAGTGTAATTGCTGATACAATTATAATTCGTGGTAGAGGCTCCTTTAGTAGAGATCCCTTACCACTTTTTCTTCTGGACGGAGTTCCCGTAGATTATGGAGTAATTAAATATTTGTCCACATGGGAAGTAGATTTTGTGGATATCTTGAAAGGAGCAAAGGCTGCTGTTTATGGTTCTCGAGGAACTAACGGTGTTATAGCTGTATATACTGCGACTGGTAATAAAGGATCCATTACTAAGTTAGTAAAGAACCCGGACAGTTACGTGCACGAAGGGTTTTATCCAGCGCGCAAATTTTATGAGCCGGTATTTGAGGATTTTGCCAGAGACCCTAAAAATGGGTACAGCTCCACTTTGTATTGGGAACCTACTGTAAGATTGGAAGCTACGGGCAAGGCCAAGATTAACTTTCCAGCAGGGACCAGATCAGGTATTTTTAAAGCGGTGCTGCAAGGGCTTACAGCCGATGGCATTCCTATATCCTCGGAAGCAATTTTTGAAGTAAAGTAAGCCTGATATGTTCAAGTTAAAACATACTTATGCACGCTGAAGATGAAAAACTAAATACCCTCTCACATGCCCTTGGAATATTATTTGGGCTAATAGGTTTTGTAGTGTTATTGCAAAATAGCCGACAGTTAACTTCCTATGCCACGTTTTCAATTATTGTTTACAGTTTTACTTTTGTCTTCTTGTTTACGGCATCAACTTTATATCATTGTGTTAAGCCGTCAAATTTGAAAAACAAATTGAGGATATTGGATCACATCAGCATTTATTTTTTAATTGCTGGCACCTATACGCCAGTAGCCTTAATCATGTTGGAACAAGGAAATGGCTGGTTACTATTTTATACCGTATGGGGAATAGCTGCTGCGGGTACTATTATGAAGTTGTTTTATACGGGGAAATATGAGTTTATTTCAGTATCGCTATATTTAATAATGGGCTGGTTGATTGTTTTGGATCTGGACAACTTACTAAGTAATACTACCACCATTGGGTTGGGGACCCTTTTTCTGGGGGGAGCCTTTTATACCTTGGGAATTCTTTTTTACGCTTTGGAGAGGATCCGTTATAACCACTTTATCTGGCATTTGTTTGTGCTGGGAGGTGCCATCAGTCATTGGTTTTTTATTTTGATCGATGTGGTTTAGGGACGAATAATATCTTCATATTCTTTGAAGAAATCTTCAAATACGGCCATGTTTTCCTTCAAAAATACCATGGTTTGCTGCCAAGTGTTTTTGTTGTGAATGGAAACGTTTTCTAAACTAACGGACACCCTTGAAATCTCCTTTCCATTTTTAAGGATAACCGTATCCTCAAATAGGGCTTTTGGCAGGTATTCTTCCAATAAAATAGGCCTAAGTGAAATCAATTTTTCCCATACCCCCAACCGCTTTTCCAAATCTTGACTTTCTATGTCCATAGATACCATAGCACTCTTTAAATCAAAATGAAATTTAAAAGAGCAATCCTTAATGCCAGTGTTATACAGAATCCATTTTCTGGGAAAGGATTTACCAAAGGAAATCCAAAAATCCTGACGTAACTTTTTTGCTTCTTCCTTGCTGAACATTTATAGACCTGGGTGTGCTGTTAATTCTTATAGTGGTTACTAATCTAGAGTAATTGCCCCGTTGTACCAATTTTTCTTGTAATTAGGGACTTGGTTTGGCTTTATAGCATATAAGCAATTGCAATTCCCAATATTATGACGACCAATTTACGCAAGTTAAATTTATGCGCTTCCGAACTTTCGAATAGAATAACAGTCGAAATATGAAGGAAGACACCAATAACCAAGGCGTTAAGAAAAACGGCATACCTATGGGTAAAATCATAATTGGCTGCAATGTAGGTGCCTATGGGAGTCATCAAGGAAAAAAGTACAATAAAGAATATGGCAGACCGCAACTTTATCTTGGAGCTTAATAAGAATATGCTTAAGATAATCGCAATGGGTATTTTGTGGATTAAAATTCCGTAAAGGATAGTACCGTGATTTTCTATAGGCAATCCTTCTAACAGGGAATGGATGCATAGGCTTATAAAAAGCATCCAAGGAAAATCGGATTTTTCGGGATCTAAATGAACATGTCCGTGTTCGGCCCCTTTGGAAAAAAATTCCAGAAAAATCTGGAGTAGGATCCCCAACATAACAAATACCCCTACCGTTTTTGGTTCTGCGCTACCATAAACTTCAGGGAATAATTCAAAAACAGTAAGCGCCAGCAAAAAAGCTCCACTGAAAGCTAGGAGAAGTTTAAAGACTTCCTTGTTTTTTGGTTTTGTGAAGTATACAAATATAAAACTCAGCAATACGCCAAGAATAGGTAATAAATATTTCATTAAGGATTAATTCTGATATTGTACAAAATTACCATATTGGCTAATAAGGGCTAAAATTAACGTATTTTTGCGTTAATCTTAAAGGTAGATATGAACAAAAATTTTAAAATGGTGGCCAAGACCATGTTTGGTTTTGAGGAAATTTTGGCCAAGGAACTGCGTAATCTTGGTGCCGGAAATGTTGAAGAGGGAGTTAGGAGTGTTTTTTTTGAAGGAGATACCGGTTTTATGTACAAGGCAAATCTTTGTTTGCGAACGGCAATCAAAATTGTTAAACCTATCCATTCTTTTCGTGTAAGGGATGAGAACGATCTTTACAAAAAAATCTATGCCATGGACTGGTTCGATTATCTGTCCACCTCTACCACCTTTGCCATTGATGCTACAGTAAATAGCGAAAATTTCACCCATTCCCTATATGTATCCCAAAAGACCAAGGATGCTATTGTGGATAAGTTTAGGGATACGGATGGTAGTAGGCCGGATGTAGATATAAAATTTCCTGATGTTAGGATCAACATCCACATACAGAATGATCATTGCAATGTAGCCCTGGATTCGTCCGGGAGGTCTTTACACCAGCGAGGGTATAGGACAGCGACCAATATTGCGCCCATAAATGAGGTATTGGCGGCCGGTCTTTTGTTGTTAAGTGGTTGGGACGGACAATGTGATTTTTTGGATCCTATGTGTGGCAGTGGTACTCTATTGACAGAAGCAGCTATGATTGCCTGTAATATTCCTGCCAACATTAATAGAAAGGAATTTGCCTTTGAGAAATGGCACGATTTTGATGCCGATCTTTTTGAAAAAATTGTGTATAGCAGCCTTAAGAGAGCAAGGGAGTTCAATCATAGGATAATTGGGTATGACAAGGCGCCTTCGGCAGTAAGAAAGGCCCAAGATAATATTGTCAATGCCAATTTATCCGATTATATAACCGTGGAAAGGAAGAATTTTTTTGATACGGAGAAATTTACGGACAAACATTTGCATATGGTGTTCAATCCTCCTTACGGTGAGCGTTTGGATATAGAAATGGAGGATTTTTATACCGATATAGGTAACACTTTAAAACGAAATTATCCAGGGACCGATGCCTGGTTCATTACCTCTAATTTGGAAGCCTTAAAGTATGTGGGACTGCGCCCTTCCAGAAAGATCAAGGTGTTTAATAGCCATTTGGAGTCGCGCTTGGTAAAATACGTTATGTACGAGGGGAGCAAGAAAGCCAAATATAACAAAGCGGAATAATCCGTTTTTAATGATTTAAAAGTATAGGAATTTTGAAACCAAAATACAAAGCCCTTATCTTTAACTTTCTAGGCTTCTCAATTCTATTTGTTGGGGGCAGATTGTTAATTGGCATGTTATTGTCCTTAAATACACTTGCCCTTGCATTTATAGCAGCTGTGGCCGCCAGTATATTGGCACCTAAGTTTAGTGCTGTAAAAACAAAGTCCGGAGAGAAACTGATGATGAAATGGATTTTTATTAAGGGTTTTCGGGAGCTTTAGGTTGTTCTTGGATTGGAGCCTTCTTTTCTTCCTTTTCCTTAATTTTTTTGGCTTTTTTGTAGAGTGGAATAAAATAGGTGATGGAATAATTGTAACCAACGCCAAATTTACTGCCATCGGTAACCTTATTGAATCCAGGAACCCATAAATTCCTAAAGTTGTCGGGTTCCTTGTTACTGACCAAGAAACCAATGCGAACACTGGCCCCCAAAAAGATATTGGCAAAGAGTTCGGCTTTTATACCCAGCACGGCCTCCAACCAGCTGGCATTTAATCCGCTAAATTCTTGGGCGACATCTGAACCCAAGGGAAAATCATTAACAGCATTGGGGTCCGGATTAATTTGATATTCGGGATCGGTCCAATAACGGTTGGTGTCAAAAATTTGATAATTATTCAAAGTTTGGCTAAAAGTACTGTAGGCATAACGCCCCCCTACGTGTATGGAATTGTTCATGCCATACCAATTTCCATAGGTGTTGTAATCCACACCTAGTTTTAAGTAGCTTCCCGAGGTGGTGAAATTGTATAAGTCCTCTTGTTTGGTGTTTTTTTCATTACCAAGTTCTGCAGCCACATATAGTTTATTTGTTATCCTATAGTCTCCAACTATTTCAAATCCCTGATAATCATCATTTAAGAATGAAATTAAAGGGCGACTTAGGTCTATCCCCACCCTAATACCATAGGGGTCGGTGTGTACCACAGTGTCTTTTGGTTGCAAATCGATAGGCTTGCTTTGGGAACTCCCCAAAAGAAAGGCTAGAAATAAAAAGCTACTAATGAAATATCTTAACATGCGCTGCTGTTGAATTTTCTACCAAGGGGGTTACAATTTCTATATCCTTTATCCAATTATCGGTTTCCATTTTTAGATCGCTATTCAATTCTTCATAATTGGCAATATATCCACAGGCCCTGGAAACAAACTTATCTATTTTGGTGTAATTTAGGTACAAGGTATCCAAGTCTCCCCCTTCAACCGTAATAGTCTCTCCTCCCGAATCTGTAGTTTCAACATCTGCAGAGTTCCTAATAAAATAAAAACCTGTGCTGTTCTCTGTGACCTTCAAAGGAATGGCAATTGAATCCAAATCCGTTCTATCGGATACTGTTGTGACCGTGGTATTCTGGCCAACTCCCACAATTCTAAGTTTGGTGACCTTTTTTATTACAGTGGGGTTGTCCACATTATAAAATCTTATCACTAATAAAGGGGTGTCCCCATCTATACAGATATCATCCTTTTCACAGGCTCCAAAGCAGATTAATATAATTAAAACTAATATTGGAATGTAGAATTTTTTCATGCTCGGTTGGACTATTTGGTCCGTTTTTTCAAAAGTACAACATTTTCAACATGATGGGTCTGTGGAAACATGTCCACTGGTTGCACCTTCATAATTTCATAATCTTCCTTCATCATCTCCAAATCCCTGGCCTGTGTGGCGCTATTACAGCTAACATAAACAACCCTTTCCGGTGCAATGGATAATATTTGTTGTACAACGGCCGCATGCATACCATCCCTGGGAGGATCGGTAATAATAAGGTCGGGACTGCCGTGTTCCTCAATAAAACTAGGATTAAAGACATTCTTCATATCCCCTACATAAAAATCTACATTGTCTATTTTGTTTCTTTTTGCATTGGCCTTGGCATCGGTGATAGCTTCGGGAACGGCTTCTATTCCTATTACTTTTTTGGCCTTTTTGGCCACAAATTGGGCAATGGTGCCCGTACCGGTGTAAAGGTCGTAAACCAATTCATTTCCAGTAAGTTCGGCAAAATCCCGGGTTATCTTGTATAGTTCATATGCCTGGTCCGAATTGGTTTGATAAAATGATTTGGCATTTATTTTAAATTGAAGACCTTCCATTTCCTCAAATATATGATCCCGTCCAGAATAGCATATGATTTCCTGATCATATATGGTATCATTTTGTTTTTGATTGATGACATATAACAAGGAAGTTATTGCAGGAAAGGTTACTGCCAAGTGGTTCATCAATAATTCCCTCTTCTCCAAATCGTTCTCATAGAATTGGACCATAACCATGATTTCACCAGTAGAGGAGGTGCGAATCATTACCGTGCGCAACATGCCCCATTGATTCCTGGGGTTAAAGAAAGATAAATTGTTCTTAATGGCGAAATCCTTTATTTCCAACCTAATCGCATTGGAAGGATCTTCTTGTAAATGACATTTTTTAATGTCCAAGATTTTGTCCCACATTCCAGGAATATGAAATCCCAATGCGTTTTTATCATCAATTTCCTTGCCTGAGTTTATTTCCTCCAAGGTCAACCATCTACTATCAGAAAAAGAAAATTCCATCTTGTTCCTGTAAAAGTATTGCTTTTTGGATCCTAAAATGCGACTCGTTTCTGGCAATTCCAAATGACCAATTCTTCGTAGGTTGTTCTCAACTTCTTTTTGTTTGTAAAATAGCTGGTGTTCATAGCCCATATCTTGCCATTTACAGCCCCCACATACTCCAAAATGTTCACAGACAGGGGTAGTTCTTTTACTCGAAAAAGTATGGAACTTGGTGGCAACGCCCTCAAAATAGGCCTTCCTTTTTTTGGTGGTCATAACGTCCACAACATCTCCAGGGACAGTGTTGGTCAAGAAGATTACCCGGCCATCGGGTGCCTTTCCTATGGTCTTGCCTTTGGCACCGGCATCTACTACTTCCACGTTTTCAAAAACTTGTCTTGTATTCTTTCTGCGCATGGCGCAAAAATAGGAGAATTTTTTAGGATTTATGTAGCTTTT
>TARA_R110002050_G_scaffold284675_1_pt1 | contig 10904 bp, 8 predicted proteins | sample TARA_R110002050 | Tara Oceans TARA_R110002050 (sample SAMEA4396988) | marine metagenome | biome: Polar Biome; feature: [DCM] deep chlorophyll maximum layer (ENVO:01000326); material: water (ENVO:00002006), including particulate matter (ENVO:01000060) such as... | depth 25 m
ATGGTCTCTGGATATGCCAAAGTAAGAATGATTCCTGTATTATTCATTAATAATTTGAGGTGTTTTAAACTGTTTTGTAGTTACTATGTTGGTTGATAAATTTTCATATGTCATTTTAATATCTTCTCCAGTTTTTTCAACTTGGGTAATACTCATTGTTTTAACAAAACCTCTATTCATAATAACACCATACTCATCATTATTTTTTCCAGCTGTTTTATGAAATTGCATTAACGATTTGGCATTTAACTCATGGTCTTTTTTATAGCTCTCAAACCACGCTTTACGTTCAATCTTCATAGGCTGACTGTACAATGTTGAAGACGACCATAGTTTTGGTTCTAAGGGTAGTTTTGAAATATACTTTTCACTACCATCCCAAATCAATTCATAAAATTTTAATTCAGAATTCCAATCTACAATTACCATTGTAAAAGGTTCAATATCTTCTAAATTATAGGATTGCATGACCGTTGTAATGGTATGGGAAATCAAGAAATCTTTAACCACAACACCTCTGCTTAACCTGTAGGTTTCTTTGCGCTGATGCAATTCAAAACCGCCGTTAAGCAAACAAACCAATCTATTCTTATCACTTAAACCTATCCATGTGCCTCCAGAACATTCATCTTTAGGATACAATAGTCTTGTATGTTCTATAGTATAGAAATCTGGAGCAAGTGCTATTCTGCTTGGTGCTTCATCACGATTTGACGTCAACACAAAATCTTTATCTCCCTTTGGAATAATTGTAACTGTACACATAAAAACATAGTCTGTAAACGACATGGCAACTTACAAAAAATAAACAAATTTTAACGCGTATTTAATACGAGTCCGCTTTAAGGATCGTTAAAAAATTTGTAATTTTACAATTGAATTTTAATAAAAAAACAAGACATGGGAAAAGGATTTTTTAATGTACCAATTGCGGTAAACGAACCTGTTAAAGGATATTCTCCAGGATCACCAGAACGTGATGCTGTTCTTAAAGCATACAAAAGTATGTACAATAGCAAGATAGATGTTCCTTTATATATTAATGGTAGAGATGTTGTAACCGGAAATACCAGAACCATGTCTCCTCCACATGACCATAAACATGAAGTTGGCACCTATCATTTAGCTGAAAAAAGCCATGTTGAAGAGGCTATAGCAACCGCTTTAGAAGCAAGAAAAAGCTGGTCTCAATTACCTTGGGAACAACGAGCAGCTATCTTTTTAAAAGCTGCTGAATTGATTGCGGGTCCATATAGAGCTAAAATAAATGCTGCTACTATGATAGCGCAATCAAAGAATATTTATCAAGCTGAAATTGATGCCGCATGCGAATTGATTGACTTCCTGCGCTTCAATGTACAATATATGGCTGATATTTACATGGAACAACCAGAAAGCACGAATGATGCATGGAACCGAGTTGAGTACAGACCTCTTGAAGGTTTTACCTATGCGGTTACTCCGTTTAACTTTACTGCTATTGCAGGAAACTTGCCCGCTTGTATGGCATTAATGGGTAACGTTGTTGTTTGGAAACCAAGTGATAGCCAAGTATATTCTGCTAAAGTAATTATGGATGTATTTAAAGAAGCTGGTGTGCCTGCAGGAGTTATTAATGTTGTCTTTGGTGATCCAGTTATGATTACAGAAACAGTATTATCAAGTCCAGATTTTTCTGGTTTACACTTTACAGGCTCTACATTTGTTTTTAAAGAATTATGGAAACAAATAGGCATGAACATACACAACTACAAAACCTATCCAAGAATTGTTGGAGAAACTGGTGGTAAAGATTTTATTGTTGCTCACAAAACAGCGAATCCAAAACAGGTTGCAACAGCCATTGTTAGGGGTGCTTTTGAGTTTCAAGGACAAAAATGTAGTGCTGCTTCAAGAGCATATATTCCAAAAAGTTTATGGAGCGATGTTAAAAACTATGTGATTGAAGATGTTAAGTCTTTTAAAATGGGATCTCCAGAAGATATGAGCAATTTTATTACTGCTGTGATTCATGAAGGTGCTTTTGATAAATTAGCTAAATACATCGATCAGGCAAAAGCTGACAGTGATGCTAAAATTATTGTTGGTGGTGGTTATGATAAGAGTCAAGGTTATTTTATTGAACCAACGGTGATTGTGACTACAAATCCACAATACAAAACCATGTACACTGAGTTGTTCGGTCCTATAATTACTATCTATGTATATGAAGATGATACTTACTCTGAAACTTTAAAACTTGTAGACGAAACCAGTGAATATGCCTTAACAGGAGCCATTTTAGCAACCGACAGAACCGCAATAACAGAGGCCACTACAGCTTTACAAAACTGTGCAGGTAACTTTTATATAAATGACAAACCTACTGGAGCCGTCGTTGGCCAACAACCTTTTGGTGGAGCAAGATCATCAGGAACGAATGATAAGGCAGGTAGTGCTCAAAATTTAATGCGTTGGGTCTCAACAAGATTAATTAAAGAAACCTTTGTAACACCAACAGATTACAGATATCCGTTTTTAGGAGAGTAGCAAAAACTGTTTAATATCAAAAAAATAAAACCCGCCATATTAAGCGGGTTTTATTTTTTAAATTCAATCTTACTTTCAATCGAAAATGAGCAACGAATTTCTTAAATTTGAGTATAATTTAAATCTTATCATGAAAAAATTAATCATCGTATTTTTATTTTTATTTACATCTATTTTATCCGCTCAACAAACTAAACATTTAACATTAGAAAATGCTGTTTTAGGTTATTATAAAGGGCTTTATCCAAAACAATTGAATATGCAATGGGTTTCTAATACAGATTCCTTTGCTTATAATGAAAATGATACTTTATTTGTTGAATCAAGTTTTGTTTCTGGAAAAAAAATGCCAGTGCTTCAAATACATGAACTTCAAAACGTGTTACCTGATTTAAAAAGACTTCCAAATACTTTTTTAAAGATTACTCCAGAGGAAGTGACTTTCAATCATAACAATAAAATTGTAAGTTATAATTATAAAAACAAAGCTATTTCAAAAACAATTGAATATCCTACTGAATCTAAAAACACTGATTTTAATGATGATGCACAGGCTGTTGCGTATACCATCGAAAATAATTTATTTCTGGCAACCACCAGTAATCCTAAAATAGCTATTACCAACTATCAAGATAAAAACATTGTTTCTGGACAAGCTATTGCCCGCTCAGAATTTGGAATTACAAAAGGCACTTTTTGGAGTCCAAACGGAGCATCTTTAGCTTTCTATCAAAAAGATGAAACCAAGGTTACTAACTACCCATTAGTAGATATAACAACTACTCCTGCCTCTTTAGATAATATAAAATATCCTATGAATGGTATGGATAGTGAGATTCCTAAAGTTGGCATCTACAATTTAAATGCACAAAAAGTTATTTATCTGGATATCGATACTTCTGATGAGCATTATCTTACTAACCTATCATGGTCGCCTGATAATGCCTTCGTGTTTTTAGCTGAACTTAATCGCGACCAAAATCACATGTGGTTTAACATGTATGATGTATCTACTGGTAAAAAAGTCAAAACAATATTTGAAGAAAAAAATGATAAATGGGTAGAACCAGAACATACGGCTGTTTTCTTACCAAAAAGTAATTCAGAATTTTTGTGGCTAAGCGAACGCGATGGCTATATGAACCTATATGTATATGATACAAACAAGGGTTTTATTAAGCAATTAACAAACCACAAATGGGTTATTAAAAGCATTATTGGCTTTGATGATAGTAATAAACACGTGATAATTTCTGGAACAGGAAACGATCCTCGTGAAAACAAAGCCTTTAAAGTGTCTCTTAAAAATGGAAAAACAGATGAATTAACCTCTGAAAATGGCACACACAAGTTGACCCTAAGCCCTCATGGAAATTACCTTATTGACTCATATTCAAGTATTAATATCCCTAGTATTACAAAGATAAAAGCCATTAATAAAAAGAAAGAGCACATTGTTTTTTCAGCAGATAATCCGTTAAAACAGTATCAATTAGGAAGTACAGAGTTTGTTACTCTTAAAGATGAAAACGGGACGAATTTATACGGAAGAATTATTAAGCCTGCAAATTTTGATGCATCAAAAAAATATCCTGTTTTAATATATGTTTATGGCGGACCACATGCACAACTAGTCACAAATTCTTGGTTAGGAGGCTCACGATTATGGATGCAATGGATGGCTGCCGAAAAAGATTATATTATTTTCACATTAGATAATCACGGGTCGGCGTCTCGTGGTTTTGATTTTGAAAGCGTTATCCACAGACAAGTGGGCGAACATGAAATGAAAGACCAATTATTGGGAGTAGATTATTTAAAATCGTTACCATTTGTTGATGGTAACAGATTAGCAATTCATGGTTGGAGTTATGGTGGGTTTATGACAAATGTGCTCATGTTGCGTCACCCAGGTGTTTTTACAACTGCTGTTGCTGGAGGCCCCGTGACTAACTGGAAGTGGTATGAAATTATGTATGGCGAACGTTATATGGATAGATGGCAAGAAAATGAAGCAGGATTTGAAAAATCTAAAGTTCATAATTATGTACAAAATCTTGATGGTAAACTTCTAGAAATTATTGGAAGTGTAGACCCTACTGTTGTGCCACAACATACCATGACTTTACTTGATGCCTTTATAAAAAGCAAAAAACAAGTTGATTTTTTCACCTACCCAATGCATCCTCACAATGTTAGAGGTGTAGACAGAGTACATTTAATGACAAAAGTGCTAGATTATGTTATGGATAACAATAAGTAAACTTCTTTTATAATATTTAGAACGCAAAAAAATATATTTCTTTAATCAGAAGTATATGCAAGAAATCACGACTATAAAACTAAAGCCGCATCATTTATTTTAAATGATGCGGCTTTTACTCTTGGAAAAAGATTAATTTACTTTCTTACTGTCTTTATAATCTCTAAAGCTTCTTTTACTTTCTGTTTAAGTTTTGAATAATCCTTATTGGCTATGATATCTTTTGAAATCAATTGCGATCCCATACCAACACAGGTTACTCCAGCATCAAACCATCCTTTTAAGTTTTCCTCTGTTGGAGATACACCACCAGTTGGCATTACACTCGTCCATGGTTGTGGACCTTTAATCCCTTTTACAAACTGTGGACCATAGATATCACCTGGAAAAAGTTTAACGATTTCACATCCTAATTCTTCTGCTTTGGCTATTTCTGTCAAGGTTCCACAACCTGGAGACCATAAAACCTTACGTCGGTTGCACACAATGGCTATGTCTTCTCTAAGTACTGGAGTCACTATAAAATTTGCTCCCAATGCCATATATAACGATGCTGCTGCTGCATCGGTTACAGAGCCTACTCCCATAATCATTCCTGGAAGTTCTCTAACTGCATATTTAGTAAGTTCTCCAAAAACCTCATGAGCGAAATCTCCTCTTGCAGTAAATTCCATCAATCTTGCACCGCCATCATAACAGGCTTTCAAAATGTGCTTACTTAATTCAATATCATTATGAAAAAACAAAGGAATCATTCCTGTTTCTTTCATCGCATTTGCTACTTCTATTCTTGTAAATTGTGCCATTCTATTTTTCTATTTTTTGGTTTAATGAAAACTAAGGGCTAGAAATCAAAATACTAGCCCCATTTGTTCTAACTACTAAACTCAAACTAATTAATCAAATTTTTATCTTGCTACTCTACCTGAAGCATCGCCTCCCATTAGCTTCTTAACTTCATCTACTGTCACTAAGTTTGCATCTCCTTTGATGGTGTGTTTTAAACAGGATGCCGCTACTGCAAAGTCTAATGCGTTTTGATCATCTTCTGGATAGGTTAATAATCCATAGATTAAACCTCCCATAAAACTGTCACCACCACCTACTCTGTCAACGATATCGGTTATTTGATACTGACGCGTTTCATACATTTTCTTGCCATCATACAAGACACCTGCCCAGGTGTTGTGCGATGCTGAAATGGAACCTCTTAGCGTTGTAATCACTTTTTTGGCTCTTGGAAACTTTTCCATCATTTGTTGACATACTGATAAAAAGGCTTCTGCTTTTACATCGTGCCCTTGTGTTTGCACACTGATACCTTCTGGTTTAATTCCAAAGTGCATTTCTGCATCTTCCTCATTTCCTAATATAATATCGCAATACGATGTTGACTCTGTCATAACTGATTCTCTGTGTGCTGCATCACAATACTGCCAAAGTTTAGCTCTATAATTTAAATCTGTAGAAATGGTAATTCCTTTAGCACTGGCAGCTTTAACGGCTTCTAAACAAACATCTGCTGCCCCTTGTGATATGGCCGGGGTAATACCTGTCCAATGAAACCACTCAACACCTTCAAAAACGGCATCCCAATCAATCATACCTGACTTAATCTCTGCTATGGCTGAATGTGCTCTGTCATAGACCACTTTACTGCCTCTACTTACCGCTCCTGTTTCTAAAAAGTAAATCCCTAAACGATCCCCTCCCCAAACAATTTTATCTACATTAACGCCTCGTTTGCGCATTTCCATCATGGCACATTGCCCTATATCATTTTTTGGTAATCGCGTTACGAAATCAACCGATATACCATAATTTGCTAAGGAGACGGCTACATTCGACTCTCCTCCTCCATAAACGACATCAAAATTATCAGCTTGTGAAAATCTTAAAAAACCTTGTGGAGCTAACCTTAACATGATCTCTCCAAATGTCACTACTCTACTCATACTTTGTACTATTATTTAAAGTTAATTTCAATATTGCTTAAACGTTTAACCTAGTTTTTAAAATAAAATCAAAACTACATATTTTATATGTCTTGTTTTGATTATAATAACTATTACAATATATTTGCTTAAACGTTTAAGCAAATATATAAAAAATTTGAATACCAAAAAAAAAACAACCATAAAAGATATTGCTCGTGCACTCAATATATCACCAGCGGCAGTGTCTAAAGCGTTGCACGATGATTCTCGTATTAGCAAAAAAACAAAGGATGCTGTTAAAAAGGTTGCAAAAGACCTTAATTACCAACCTAATCACCTAGCTAGTGCTTTGCGTAAAGGAAAAAGTAACTTGGTTGGTGTTATTGTTCCAAGAACAAATAGTAACTTTTTTTCTTCTGTTATTGAAAATATTGAAGCTGTTTTAAACAAAGAAGGTTACCATATAATAATAACTCAATCTAATGAATCTTATAAAAAAGAATGTGACAATATAGACACCTTACTATTTACTCAAGTTGATGGTATTATTGCCTCTATGGCAAATGAAACTGTTAATTTAGACTATTATGAAAAAATTAAATCTAAGGGTATTCCTTTAATTTTATTCGATCGTGGAGAAAATGATTTAAATGTAGATTATATAGGTATTAATGATTATGATAGTAGCCACATGATTGTTGAACATCTTGTAGAACAAGGGTGTAAAAGAATTGCTCATATTGGGGGATACAAGCGCACTCGTATTTTTAACAACAGAATTAAGGGCTATATTGATGCGTTAAAAAAACACAACTTACCTTTAGATAATGAGCTTTTAATAGAAAGTAATCTAACTATTGAAGATGGAAGATTAAAAATGGCAAAGTTATTAGCTTTAAAAAACAGGCCTGATGCAGTTTATGTTGCCGGCGATTATGCTGCTCTAGGAGCATTACAAGTGCTTAACGAACAACATATTAACATCCCTAAAGATATAGCCTTAGTTGGTTTTGGAAATGAACCCTTTACAGATATGGTAACTCCAACAATTACCAGTATTGACCAACACAGTTCTGAAATTGGAAAACAAGCTGCAAAAACCTTTTTAGCCCATGTTAAAAAGAAGTCGACTTCACAAACATTAAACAAAATAATTTTAAATGCGGATTTAATAGTGAGACACTCTTCCAACAAAAAAGACCTTTCTTAAATAAAGAAAAGTCTTTTATCAATGCTCTTGTTATTGTCTTCTATTCGTTCAACAATTCGGGATGATTTAGTATCAAATCTATTTTCTTTATAATGACCGTAATTTGATTCATTTGTGTTTCTATATTCCTAAAATAAATACTTATATCTCTGTTAATCCAACTTTCTGAGATAACGCGTGCACCCAAACTAATTCTTAAAACAGCACTTTGAAAATCATTCCCATATTTTACATTAACGGCTTGTCCTATATGACATTTTTGAGCAGCAAGTCTAATAATTTCTAAAGGTGAATCTTCAAAATGATTGGATAAGTCTGAATTTAACAAAACATAGAGTTTTTTTACATGATCAACAGATAAAACTTTATTGTCTTTAAGAATAAAAAAAGGAAATATTGTACGGATATTTCTTATTCCAAATTCTTTACTATTATAACTATTGGTTTTTGTTTCATCACCATAAATAGGTTCTAAAAAAGCGGCTTCATGTATAGAATCTTCAACAAAATTGCAAAACATCTCAATACCCATATTTCTATATAGAATTGGTGTTTTGTAATACCTATCCATTTCAACTATAGCAGCATTCCAACGCATGTAGGAGCCATAATTGTATCCATCGGATAAATCATTAGAACAGCACCACGACTTTGGCCAATCTGAATGATTGTAATATTTGGTTAGTCCTTCAGGTAACTTATTTTTTGCAGAATGGATTAATTGACTCACATTTTTAGGCAGAATTAATGCTCCTGAATAAGGAGGACCTGTAAAGTATTTACTTCCTGTTATGGTAACAATATATCCTTTATTTAAATAATTTTGTATGTCTTTAGGATCTAATCTAAGTTGCGAACCATCGACAATTATTTGCAAAGACAAATTTTCTAGAGAATTTAAATTTTCTATGGTTTTTTCACTAGGTGATTGATAGCCTAATTTTGATTGATCCATAATGTGCAATACAACATGCCGTCCTAGTTCGTTAGTTTTTGAAATAGCATTAAACACTTCGTTATCTAGTTGTAAAGATGATTTTAATTGTCCATTTTCATCTCTAAAAGGAATTTTAATCAAATCGATATCTCTAAACCCTTCAATCTTATCTCCTTTTTTAACTGGGTAATTGAGCGCTGTTGTATTTTCAAAATGACATCCTTTTAATGCTGCAGGCACACCACTACCAGTTTCATCAGAAGCTACTAAAATATGTGTTATATCCTTGTCAGAAATAATTTGAGTAATGGCGGCTATTTGAAGTGAAGAATCTGTACCCGATGGTGAAAAAATTATTTCGCATTCATCATTTAGCTTAAATATTTTTTTAAGGTTATTTTTTAGTAATTCAGAAAACTCAATAGTAGCCTTTTTGAAACCATTTTTCAAGCTATTCTTAATTAATATGCTCCTAACTTTATCTGTTTTATCAAAAGCAAAATTTGACACACTTGTTGCTGTCGATGAGGCAAAAGTAAATGCATCGGGTCTTGGAAATGGTCTGCATCCATATTTATTTAACAAATCAATTTCATCTATATTTAATCTAAGATCGCCACCAGACATTAATAAATATTCAGTTGGTTTTGCTAGATTTTCAACAATAGGTTTCCAAGATTCTTTAAATACTTTGTTGGTACTATTTAATCCATGAAAAGCTTGTAACTCTTCATGTTTTAATAACGATTCAGTATCCAAATCCTTATCGCTTTTAATCAAATTAATTAAAAAATAATCAAGGTCTTTTAGTTTTTCTCTATCATCTTTAGGTAATAATTTATAAAATATTCGAGTGACTTCAAATGCTGCTATATCGCATAAAACAGTATCATCTTTTTCTTCACTCAAGGCTTTATACCAAAGTTGCCATTCAATACCATATCTTAAATAAACTAAAGCTAAAACAGGTTCGTTTAAAAATAGTGAACCAATTATAATCGATTTATTTGGAACAATTTTAAATACGTCTGGCACGCTAGTAGACGTAATAATATTTATGTTATTTATTTTTGGTACTGTATTAAACCTTTTTAAAACACGAACCAGATAATTCACATTTTCTTTTTCAAATAAACTTGTTCTTTTGTACTGATCTTCTATAAGAATATTATTTGTCATAGGTATTATAATTTAAAACGTTCATCTGAACGAAGTTTTGTAATAGGAATATCTCCTTGATTATCTAACCATCCAGATTTAGTGTCTGTTCTATTGTCAAACTTTGAAAAAAACGGTTTTATATCAATCAAGGGTGTTCCATTTAACATATCGACCATTTCAATATGAATAACATTATGCTTAATTTCTAAAATTTTAACTGTAGAAATTCCTATTGCATTTGGCCGTTTTGGTGATTTTGTAGCAAATATACCATGTTCTTTATTATCCATGAAAGGTTTTACCATTAAGTCGTAACCATTTATTTTATGCAAATGATACACTAGTGTAATATGCGAAAATCCTTCTAAATCGGTTAGACCTTGTGTGTATTCTGGAAATAGCTCAATATGACCTTTAACTCCCTCTGCGGCAAAAGGTTGAATGGGCATTCCTTTAATACTGTTAAACGGTGTGTGAATTATACCAATTGTGTTTATGATTATTTGTTTAGATTCCATTTTAAAAAATTTAAATAGTACCTAATTTTAATGGTCCGGTATTAAAATTTTCACGAACACTAGGAGAAGAAGAGCCTTCGGCACCATATGAAATATCACTTTTAAACTTATTTTTAAGTAGATCTTCAATAAAATGAGGAGTGCTCATTGGCAAACGTGACTCACTATCTGCAAAAACAACAGTCGATTTAGCCTCACTTAAAAGCATTTTTTCTTGATTTCTTATTTCAAATTCAAAACTAAACCTAACTTTTGGTTGTTCTCTAATTGTTGTTTTTATTGTAATAAGCTCATCGTAATGAGCAGGCTTCTTGTAATTAATTTCAAAATAAATTACGGGTAATATTAT
>TARA_R110002050_G_scaffold71771_4_pt1 | contig 10904 bp, 11 predicted proteins | sample TARA_R110002050 | Tara Oceans TARA_R110002050 (sample SAMEA4396988) | marine metagenome | biome: Polar Biome; feature: [DCM] deep chlorophyll maximum layer (ENVO:01000326); material: water (ENVO:00002006), including particulate matter (ENVO:01000060) such as... | depth 25 m
AACACAGCAAGCGTTTTCATTCCAGCAATGGTATATTGCGAGAAACTGCTGTTTTGTATGGTTTGAAAAACCGTATCGATATATTCTAGCCCAATTCCTAAAATGATGGTTGCGGTCATTTTTAATAGTTTGTTTCGCGATTATTAACTTTATCCTGCATTTTTCTGAAGGAAATAATATCCTTATACCGTTTTGTTTTCGTAGTAATATTGGAAACCATTTCTTTAGATTCCCGTTCCATCATTTTAAGAACTTCGGCCCGTTCAGCATCGGTCATTTTGAGATTATCACTCGATAGTATTTCATCAATAAAATCTACAGTATCCAAAGAATTCTGTACTACGGCATCAAAGGATTCTGCAACTCGTGTAACTTCCTCAGGTTTTATATAAGGCGATTTCAAAATATCTTGTAAATCATTTTGCATGACTTGAATAAGACGTTGATTATTTTTTGCAATTTCTTCAACAGCTCTAAGTTGTTGTACTACACTAGATACTTTTTCTATGGCTTCTTTGGCATCTTTTAGAAATTTCACAGACTTAATCATTTGAGCGGTCTGTTTACCAGATTCTACAAGTTGTTTTACCAAACTGATAAAATTGGTATTGTCATAAGTTGGCATTCCTTGGCTTGTTGCCTTTGATGGAATTAATAGCATTAATGCTACTGCCATTACTAAAATTCTGATTTTCTTTTTCATAATGTTACGTTTTAGATGTGAATTGAATTATTGCTTTTTGCATATCATGATGCTCGTCGTAGAGCTTCATGATGTCCTCGTTTTCTTGTCCATCGGTTAAGTAAGCTGCATACACTTCTTTCGGTACTTCTAGCCTGAAAATGTTGCTTTCCTTTCCGATTTTGATAAACATTTCGGTGTACTTCCTTGGGCCAGAAAGGTTGTTTTTAATGGATTTTAATTGGTTTAAGTCGTGGCTAGATAGGTTTAGTCTTTTGACCAATTCATCATAACCTTTTTCATTATTTAGGCTATAGATGACTTGTGTGTTTTCTAAGATGCTTGCTGATGTGGAATTATTCGGAAGCTGATTAATGGATTGCAGTATAATTCCAATGGCGCCATTTTGTTTACGAATAGCTTGATAGTAAAACTCTACACTTTCAAGTACGTTTTCAAACTTCAGTTGTTTGGCAAACTCATCGAAAAGGATGATGCCTTTTTCAGCTCTGTTTTTCCAAATGGTTCTTTGGATAGCAGACTTAATCAACTTCAACATTACGGACAGAATTTCCTTATTGTCCTTCACTTCGTCCAGTTCAAAAACAATCAATCGTTTGTCTTCTATTTTATAGGTCTGGTCTTCGCTGACCTCAAATAGAAAGCTATATAGACCATCACCAACATACTCAGACATGACGTGTAAGAAGCTCGTAACATTAAAGTAGTCGGGATGGATTTTAAGAGTAGTCAGAAGATCTTTCTGATGCCTTTCTATAAAATCATAATAGCCTTCCAAAGAATGATTTTCTGAAGTGCTATTGTAATAATGACGCAGTATCTTTTTAACGGAAACCGATTGCGCTTTGGTTACTTTTAAATCTGAAGCAAACAATTCAAAAAGAAATACCGATAAATCTTCCAAGCGTTCTGGTGTCAAATCATTTTTATTACTGATGTAAAAGGGATTGATGCCTAAATTCTTTCCGCTTTCATATCGTAGTACGGTGTATTTTTCAGGATAGAGTTTAGCAAATTTGGTGTAAGAACCACCTAAATCTATGATGACCAATCTTACACCACTTTCAAAATATTGGCGCAGAATGTTATTTGCTAAAAATGATTTGCCTTCGCCTGTTGGTGCGAAAATGGCAAAGTTTCGAGCTTTTATTCGCTTCTTTTTTTCATCCCAAACATCCTTTAATACTGGAATATTATGTTCTCTATCATTAAAGATGATGCCCGTTTTATCCGATTTGTAATTGGTGTTATTGATGAACAGGCAGAGTGCATGCTTTAAATCGGTTACGTATAAATCATTGTTTGAGAAATTAGAAGAAAAACAACAATAACTATTCAGGATATAATTTTTACGTTCTTCGCCTCGTGGATAGTAAGGGATGATATCCAATTCCTTGAATTCCGTTTTAATTTTAGATGTTATTTTATCCAGTTCTTTAACATCCTTAGACCAATACACAATATTGAGATGACCACGTATAATACGTGAATTGTCATCTGCATTAATTTGGTCTAGTATGTGCTGAATTTTACCAAGAACCACTTTATTCTGTGAGCCAAAATTGGAACTCTTATTGAGTTCTTCTATTTTTTTATCCAATAGCTTGCGCCACTTTTGTTTGTCATCCAAATAAAGAACCTGGTTAACAATATGGTTTTCATTGAGTGTAAGACCTAGACCATCGATAAACCCTTGATGAAACACAAAATCGTCCGAAGTAAATTTCTCATTGGTTTTGCTACTTTGTACGTTTTCGCCAAAGCATAATTCGCTGTTGATAGCGAGCGCATCAAAATAGTTTTCACCAATATTGACGCTTTTCTTTTCCAATAAAATATCAGTATCAAATCCTTCATTGAAACCATTAAAATAACTACTTGTTAATTGCTGAATATCTTTTGCATTTAGCGGAAGAAATTCTATTTTTCTACTGTTATTTATAAAGGAAACTGAATCATTTACCGAATTAGCGAAGTTCTTAATGTTATCGTCTAGTTCTTGTACAATGCCCTTTGAAATTTTTCTGAAAGGATTGACGTATTTTGGATTGTTGAGTGCCTTGTTTTTAGTCAGAATAAAGAACAAATAACATTTATGTTCTATGTGTCCACGGCCTTTAAAATGCTCGTGGGTGGCTTTTTCTAAAAAGGTGGTATTTGGAAGTTTTTCTGAAGAATAAGATGTCTTAAGGTAGATGTCTTGTTTATGGACAACAGTTCCAATGGGTAATGATTTCAAAGCCTGAAACCATGCGCCATGCATATCCTCAAAATCCTTTTCGGATAGGGAATAGATTTCTGGCAGATTACCTTCATAGCACAAAACCACATTGCCATTGTTAGCAAATACCATATTATCTTGAATATCTATAATGGGTTGATATGCCGAAATATTAATCTTGTTCATAATCGAAGCCGGAGTTTCTTTTGTTGCTTATAATTCTTGGGAAGGCTTTTGCCATCTGAAAAAGCTGTGGACTGTTGGTTATGCGCGTCAGGGCAACATATAAGGCTGCGTTGAAAATCAGTATGCCAATGATCATCCCAAAACTGAAAGAGAAAATGATGATTAATAATGATGCCAAAACAGAAACCATCATTAATGCAAATAGAGAAATAGGCAATCCAAAAATGACTGCCCGTTTCCTAATATTTTTATAAACCTCGTATCGTTTCATATAGCTATTTTAATAAAGCCCTCGATGAGGGTCATTATACTACGATGGATATTAAATAAGTGAAGATGCCTACCACAGCGCCTGCAATGAGGACAAAGACTAGAACACGTGTAATACCTTTTTTAAGATCTGCGTTTTCACCAAAGAAGTGTCCAGCATTAAAAAGAAATCCAACAAGGAAAATGACACCCAAGATGATTGGGAAAATGGTTCTAATGGTATCTGAAACATCGTTTACAGAATCTTCAATACCACCAATTTGTGCAAAGCTTGACGCTGATGTCATCAAGAATACGAGTAAGATAAAAATTGATTTTTTCATAAGGAATAGATTTTAAATTTTTACTATCCGTGCAAGACGTCATACTTCGCCGTCTGCTAAGACTTTTGTGAAATCTATTATGAAATGCAGTTGAAGGAAGAAAATCTCTAAATTTTAACGCTAATTGGTGTTAAACTTTTGAAGATTATTAAGGAAGTGATTGATTTCTTGAATATTGTGTAATCAAAAACGATTATCATGAACACATTAAATCAAATTATAGTACTGTTATTCTGTCTGTTTTTTTTAAATTTTACCTATGCACAGAATAGCAAAAACCAAGCAAGGAATCCTATTGTCGTGATAGATCCTGGTCATGGCGGAAAAGATGCTGGTGCAACAACCATAACCGGTATAAAGGAAAAAGATATTGCTTTGGGTATTGCTTCTAAAATAGTGGTGCTCAATAATAAGCTAGTTGAGAATCCTTTAATGTTATTTCTAACAAGATATACTGACACATTAATATCTCTAGGCGATAGAGCACAACTAGCCAAAAAACTAAAAGCTGATATATTTATTTCGATACATTGCAATCAAGCTTTAAACAGAACAGCATCAGGAACAGAAGTTTTCATTCATCCTAAAAGCGAAGTACAAGCTGAAGAATCTGCCTATTTAGGTTTTACCATACAAAAAGGATTAGCTGATATACTTGGCATTAAAAAACGTGGATTGAAATATGGAAACTTCCAAGTGCTTCGAGATAGTTCTAACAGTAGTGCAAGTATTCTTTTAGAACTTGGGTTTTTATCTCAAGCCGATGAGGCGATTTATCTATCTAAAGAAGAGTCTCAAAATGCTGTTGCTTTGGTTATACTTCAATCGATTATTAAATTTTTAGGATTATGAGTGAGTTAGGGATAGCATTAATGAAGATTTTGAGGGAGTTACTTAAGGCTTTGTATGGTATAGTTATTTTGTGGTTTAGTAATGTTGATAAAGACTGATAGGAAAATATATCAAGTTTGGAGTTTATAATTTTTATATAATTTCAACTGCTAAATCACGTAATTTCTGTTTTGTTTCCTCACTTATGACTTCTACGCATGCAATACATAATAATTTGCGAGCTCTACTAAAGGCAACATATCCAAGTCTAGGAAAATCACTTGTAGGCTTGTCATCGTGCTCATCACGAGTAGTGGTGTTTGTCTCAAGCCATAGGTTAAGTTCCTTTTCATTTTTTGCAACTGCAAGAACCGCTTCTGACTCAAGGCCTTTAATTTTATGAATGGTAGAAACCATTATTGCATCCTTTAATGATTTAGGAGCTACTGTTTGACGTAGGTTGTCAATTTTAATTGGGATCTCATTATTTATTAATAAGTCAAAATTATTTTTTATAAAACTTGCGAAAGTGTTTTCATTTATGATAGTGTCGTTTCTTATAGCTCTAGCAACCTTAACTGCCATCACTTTTAAGTCAAAAGGTGTTTTTCCATATCCTTCGCAGAACACACTCTGACTCATATCTAATGAAGTTAGAATAGTGTCCTTTATTTCATTTAGCATCGATGGCTTAGAACTTCTCTCTGGCGATATCACATTGTTATTAAGAGCCATAGATGCTTTTTTAATAACAACCTTGTTTTTTGCTATGATGGCTCTATCATTATTTTCAATATTCAACTTATCACATAATTCAAAGAATTGTGGCATCATTAACGTAATATCTGCTGCTTGAGAGATAAACGCTACTGGCTCTCCTGCCTCTTCGTTGTAGCAAGACTGCTCGAACGTTTCGTTGTTATAAGTTCTTTTACTGAAATGATTAATAAAATTGACAATCGAACCGTCTGACCTTCTATTCGTCTTATTCAATGTTACATCATAAGTTGTTTTTCCAGATGCTTTTAAGATGGGAATATTTTTAAAAGCTTTTTTTGCAGTACTAAAACTTTGAATATACTGCTCGGGATCACCCACACAGTATATGGTGGTACATTTCTGTTTTCTCAAATTTTCTATTATACCGAACATCTTATTGTCGGAATCCTGAAATTCATCTACAAATAAATATTGGATTCTATTTGCGACTAAATGCTTTACTCTATCATTTTCAAAACATTTTTCAGCTAGATTTAGAGTTTGGTCAAATGTTACAAAACCTTTTTTATGCATTGATTCTGTAACTCTTTTTTTGTGAAAGTTCTTTTCTTTGAAATCAATTTTTGTTCCGAACATTCTATCAATCACGTCATCCATTCCACACTGAATAAAATGAAGTTCCTCATTAACATCATTATGAATAAGCCCTGAATAAGGGATAACGATATAACGATTAAGAAAGGAATGAGTTGTGCCTATGAAAACATTAGGTGGTATTTGTATTTTATCTCCTAGTCTCTTCTTTATATTATTTGTGGCAGAGTTGGTATAAGTGACAATAGCCATATGTCGATTCGGTTTCAAATCTGACAACGCAGAAATGATTTCATCAACCATCCCGTGAGTTTTTCCTGCACCTGGTCCTGCAATGACTAATTTTGGTTTAGAAGCTTTCATTCTTCAGTTGCGATAGTTGGGTTTATAAAAGTTACTCCATCTTTAATATATTCAGGAATAACAAAGCCATTCCAAGATTCAGAAAGTGATATGGATAATTGAAGTGCAAATTCACTTTTATAGTCTTCAATAAGTTCAAAGTAGTTTTCTGTGCTGATAGGGTCTTCTCCCAAACCTTCAACATAAGTTTTGCCAATTACAGGTCTTACCATTTTTAGAGTATTACATAACGTTAATCTTCCAGATCCAGTCGTATTACTAGTAATTAAATCTTTTTCAAAGGTACTTTCTGCTGATACTTGGACGTCAATTTTAGCATTACTTATATACTTGTCTTTTAAGTCGATTGCTCTTTGAGCTGTTTTTGTTCCAGTATCACTATCAGTTAAAACTAGACATTTAACATGAAATCCATTTTCTATGATTTTTAAAAAGTTTTTAAACGCCAAACCATTTACGCTAATTATAGAACAGGCGGATTGGTCTATGGTAACACCAGTTTGAATTCGGTAAAAAATCGGTAATAGTAATTTCTCTGAAATGCCCTCTACTAGCATTAACATCCTTGAATAGAAAAGGTTTATGTTTTCACTATCAAGGTACTTTTTGAGATAATTTATTTGCTTGATATCTTCTGCTGTGCTTCCGAAACCATCAATTATATAGTGAGCTTTCACTTTATCTTCTTCGTAATGTAAAACCACAGTATTCTCAAAGTCAATTTTAGTAGTAATATGATTAGAATGAGACGTAATTAGTAATTGTATGTCCTTTCTGTTTTTTCCTTCACTTGCTTTTATCAGTTCTTGAAAATTTCGAGCCAAATGATTTTGTAAATTAGCGTGAAGATGTGCTTCAGGTTCTTCAATACCAACGATTCTAAAATAAGTTGAATCTTGCTTTTCTGGGTTTTCTATGAACGACAACATTAAAGACATAAAAAGTAAGTTATTACGTCCCATTCCATTTCTCTCTATTTTTATAGGTTTGTCATTATAGATGAGACTTAACTTACGTAAGAGGTCACTAACATTAGGCATCGAAAAGATTAAATCTACAACGTTGTTTGATTTTTCTGTGGTAAGAGAGATCTTATCCAACTGCTCCGTAATTCTGGTTTTTATTCCTACAATAGCTGTATTAGATTCAATGGCTCTCTCTAGACCAACGAGTTGAGTTTTAAGATTTTGATAATCCTTTTCATCATTTGCATTTAAAATTCTATAGAGGAGTCCATTATTTCTATTTGCCGAAAGTTCACTTTTTGCATCTCGGAGAGCATCAAGCAATTCAAATTTTAACTGATTATGGTGATAGCTCAAATAGTTGCCCTCTGCCTTTTTTCCTCCATATATGCGGTATTGATATTTTGATATAGGAAAGTTGACAAGGTTTAATATTTCCGTTTCAGATAATTTAGCAAATCTTTTTTTACCAATTTTCTCCTTAAAATCTTTAATAAACTGTCTTTGTTGCTCTATTTCTTCAACAGAGTTAAAAGAGTTAATTGGTGCAAAGTTATAAGTTAAAGAAGCCTCTTTGCATTCTTCATTAACAAACCAATCAGAAACAATTACTTCTTGCTCAATTGTGAAATCAACCATAATGGCTTTAATAGTTATCTGTGGATAGCTAATTTTATCAGCAGGAATATTAAAATCCAAAATATCCCTTTTAAGTTTTAATAATGTTGGATAATGGAAGTCTGACACTTCCAACACTCTCTTCTTAAAAAATGAAATTTCTTGACTAAATATTAAGCCGAGAGAATCTAACATGTTAGATTTACCTATGTTATTTTCCCCGATAATTTGGGTAAATTGTTTTAGCTTGATTACGAAAGAGTCAAAGCTTCTATAATTTTTAATTGATAAACTTGAAACGTACATCTTTAAATTTTATTTAGAGCAGATTCAAAATAACAAAAAGCCAATGAAAATCCATCAGCTTCTATTCAAAATCTATGTCTGGTTTAATCGCCCATAAGATAGGAATTTCTAAAATTATTTGATTACGGATTTCCACATTTCCATTTTATAGATTAATTTTCCCCCAAACCAAAGGATGCTCACTAGCAGCAACATTTTTATTAGTAACGGATTTATAAATTGACCATTGTGGCCGTTTTTCTGGCCACATTGCTTTGCGATTTAAGCCACTATCTTTCATTTTATTAAATAGGGTAGGAGAGAATAACATATAATCTTTCTGCTTAATATTAACACCCATTCTGTAAGCACCTAATCTGAAATAAGTACCATCATTTCCTTCATCGACATCCACTTCAAAAGAGAGGTGTTTTGTTATGTCTTTTAAGTCTGTATTTTGAATTAAAGGCGATAAAGAATGGCAATAAGATGGTGCGCTAAATGTACCTGCTATGATGACATTGGTTTTACCTTCAGCTATGAGTTTTTTATAAACTTCAGTAATCTTACAAACTTGTTTTTTTCTAATGTTATCCGATTGCTTTCTGTCTATCTCAGGCTTTTTTAAATAAGCATTTAATAACCAAATGGTTTCTTTTGTTGGCGTGCTAATTTCATATTCAATTAAATTTTTACCATCGTAATTAATCGTTTCATTGATATTATGAGTTCTAACAGCTTCTAGATTATAGCCATGTCGCAATGCTATTCCCATTTCTAAACTATTCATATCGTTGCCTTGAATCACGAAAGAGTGAGTAAAAGGTTTGCAGTCAAATTCAGGTAGAATGAGTTGGTTGAAGTCTTCAAATGATGCTCTGTCCTCAATTTCTTGTAGCAATAAAATATCAGGATTTACATTGGCAATAACCTGCGCTTTATGCTGTGTTGATTTAGGATGAATAGGAACGGTTTGAAGTTTTATCCATCCATTCCAATCTGTGAGGTTACCAGCTTTGTTGTCAATAGAATGACTTAAGCCTTTCATAAATAGAAAACCTGCTTTTCGTCTCAAAACCGCATAGGGGCGTGGACTTGATTTTTCAAAACCAATTAGAAATGATAGTTCTCTAATCCGATCCTGTTGCTTCAAAGATTTAGAAGGTTCAAGCATGAGTTTGTCAAGCTCTATTGTCCAATCGGTAGTTAAATTTTCGGTTAGTTTTTCTAACAGATTTCTGTCTCTGTGAAATAAGTTTTGAACGTTAAAAGTTGCTATTTTCATTTGAATACTATTTATTTCATTTCCGTGAATACGGAAATCTGTTATTTTCGTTTATCGTTAGTATCTTGATCGAATGCTACGAGGTTGAATAATTCTCGCATGCGACTACGTACTCTATTGCCATATAAATCTTCCAATTCTTCAGCATTTAGGTTTGTAGTTCCGTGTGTTTTTATGTGATGGTTTATAAAAAGTTCATGGCGTGAAAGCAAGATTTCGCCCATGACGTTGCAGTCCTTTCCGTAGTGCCTTCCAATAGGTTCAACGCCTAAATCATCAAAACAGAAAAACTGCCTACAGCCATAATCTTCAATAGTTTTGTAGCCAATGTGATTGAAACCAAATACTATATTTCTGGAAGGAATTAGGATGTATGGTTTTTGCAACGGAACGATGTTTTTCAGCAACAACATCAAGCTTGTTTTTCCACAGCCAACAGGTCCAGAAAGTAAAATGCCTTTATCTGTATCAATCTCATTTTTCTTGCAATTTTCTTTGTCTTTTATGAAATAATGACAGAGTTTTAAAATGATTGGACGGTCTTCTTCGTAGATTTTAAAACCTTTGCCAAAGAGCATTTTTCCTTTAACATCGAGATAGATTAAGATTTTTTCAAAATCGTAGATCACTTCTTTGCCATCAAACGTACCAATGGAATACGTTTTGTGTTCTTCGACTATTTTACAGGGGTTGACCATAATCTTTATTTTTATTGGTTCTCAGGTTGTCTTTTTTTTGAGGAACTGCATCTGCAGTTTCAAATTCATTGGCTTTAAGCATCCAATTACTTGCTGTGGCTTGCCAATCTTTAATTTTTATTTTACCACCAATTTTCCAACCAATGCCTTGGTAATGGTTGTAGAATTTCTTGGCTTCATTATCAGGCCATTTTTTCTTTTTAAAAAAATCAATGACTTCAAATTCATTTTTTGGTAGCTTAGTTTTATTTATGTTTTCTATTTGTTTATTAATGTTTGTATTACGTATCAATGCTTGTTCAGTACTTGTTTCCAACTCATTCACAACTTGTTCAGAGGTTGTACCGAAATTGAACAACTTGATTTTACTGCCTTTGTATGGATTATGTGAAGGCATATATTTTAGATATTTCCAAGTATTCATTTGTTTTAAACAGCCATGATAGGTTGCTGTCGAACCAATTTTTGAGAGTTGCATAATTTCTTGCCTGTCGATATAGAATTCCTCTGGAAATCGGTTGATATTCCAAAATTGAAACAGAGCCATATACAAGCTGACATGTGTTGTGTTTAACCTTTTGTCTGCATAAATTTTTTGAAACACAGCGTTGAGATGTTTTATATAATTCATACATCTTTAATCCATTTTGTGATTTATGCGATTGTTGTCCATGACCTTTTGTATTTCTTCGGAATCATAAAAAATGATGCCGCCAACCTTGGTGTAGGGAAGGGTTCCTTTAATTCGAAGATTCTGTAAGGTGCCAGGACTTATTTGAAGTAAATCCATGAGTTCCGAAGATTTTAAATATTTCTTCAGTTTACCTTGTGCTTGTTTGCTT
>TARA_R110002050_G_scaffold86987_5_pt1 | contig 10903 bp, 6 predicted proteins | sample TARA_R110002050 | Tara Oceans TARA_R110002050 (sample SAMEA4396988) | marine metagenome | biome: Polar Biome; feature: [DCM] deep chlorophyll maximum layer (ENVO:01000326); material: water (ENVO:00002006), including particulate matter (ENVO:01000060) such as... | depth 25 m
CATAGATAATTACTAGCCGTAAGACCAGTGTCCCCAAGCTGAGTTGATTGCACTAATTTAATTCCTTCTTCATTCGCCCCTGCCCCTTCATTCACAGGTTGAAAACGTAAAGCGCCTCCAGAAGCAGTAATACCAGCAGTGTCATTTGAGTCAAAATTTTTCCACTCATGAGAAGTAGAAGCTAAAGTTGAATTAATATCATTACTTCCACCATTTGCTACTAATAATAAATTTCCATCTGCATTTATAGTGGCTGAAAAATTGCTAGAACCTGTTCCCGGGTCAGAAGCATCAAAAGGGGCATAATTATCTATATTTCTAGTTTGAGCGTTAGAAAAATTATCATCATACCTTGTAAGGAAATCATCAGTAGTTTCATTACCATCATTCGCATTTCTTACAATAATTGTTAAAAATCCGCTAAATATTCTTTCCGGTTTTGAAATCCTAGCATAAAATGGCAACCCGACCATTCTTCCACTGTAATGCGTTCCCATACTATCCTCCCGTTAAAACAAAAGTAGTTGTATGATTCGCATATTTGGTACTTACAAACGAAGTCCCAATCATGGCGTAATTATTTGTATAATCTGCTTCACCGCCAGCTATATGTTGTCCATTGTAAGTGCCACCAGTTAATGTTTTCCATCTTATTCCAAAACTATCATAAGTAGTCTGTTCATCTCCATGAGCTAACCCTGTGGCAGATGTAAAAGCAACCGGAGGTCCGACTCTTAATCCTAACGCAACATTGCCGATAGTCATCCTTCCACCTGTAGCATATAAATATTCTACACTAGTATTAAACTGTAATCCGTCACCAGTTAATGTTATCCCTTGACCAGCATCTGATGTTGCGCCCAATTCAAAATAACTATTATTAACTAATGCTGTAACTGTTGTTCCATGTATTTTAAATTTATTAGAATCTGATGTATCTACCCCCATTCTCCAATAATCGGTGCTATTTGAATTAAATTGTATTGATGGGTCAACAGAAGATGCTGTTTTCACATAAACATCTCCACCTGCGGGGTCTAGTGTAATATCTCCATCTGCATCTAAAATTAAATGACCCACTGCACCATCGCTATCGGCAGTCGCAATAGTTGTAGACCCATTAGCCGCAACAGTTAAAGTACATAAATCATCTGTATCTCCTGCGAGATAAAACTTAGTAACACCACTATTTGCATCAAGTATTATATCTCCAGCCACATCAACTGTTAAAGCCGCATCATTAGTTATAGTATCGGCAGTTATTACTAATCCATCAATAGTAAAATCTGTAGTTGCATCTATTGTTGTCCCTTTTATGGTGCTATGAGAATTAGCTCCAATAGTGGTCCCGTCAATAGTGCCTCCATCAATATCTGCGTCTACATGAAATTGAATCTTTTCACTGCTATTGCTGGATTTAAACTGAAGATAAACATTAGTACCTTCTCCAATTAATAGTGCATTCGCTAAATTGTCTGGAAATTTTATTATATTTTCAGTAGTTGCTCCGGTAAATGTAATATCTTCTTGTAGATTTATTCCGCTACCGTTAGACATCGTTAAGTCTCCGGTCATATCTCTTGTGCCATCAATAAGGAGATATTGCTCATGGTCATCTAGCGATAAGCCATTTAATTCAGAGTGGTCGCTAATTCCGCCTCCGCCGCCTCCGCCGCCTCCGCCACCAATAAACCTTATTGCTGGCATTTCACCCGAAGAAGACATTGCTATCCAAGCGTTATCTTTTTTTATATACTGAACCGTACCAAGACCGCTTATATCGGCATAAACTATATCTCCATTAGAACCTTCCTTATTGTCAGGTACGCCTTTTCTAAACAACGGAGCACTTGATTTCTTAGCGCTCAATATTCGTTCATATCTATTAAAAGCCATTATTTTACACTCTTAATTCTGTAAACTATTGTTATGTCGTTTATTTGAAACGAAGATGGGACTAAACCCACTATAAATTTTGTTGTATTGTCAACGGTGCCACTAAAAGCGGGTGAAACCGTAGCTACTTTTGTACTGCCAACATAGTCTGTTACTCGAACTGTTTCTCCCTTTCTTAAGCCGCTCCACGTAGTAAATGTCATATTGTTATAAAAATCGTCTACAGCAGATGCGCCCGAGTCTAGTGTAATGACTGTTGTGCTAGCGGCACTCGCAAGTGTACCAGAGTGGACACTTCCAGTTGAAACGCTTAAAGCAAATGAATAAATATTATTAGCCTCAGAACTTGTTGCTGGCTTTAATTCAACCGTAGTCCAATTAGTCGCTGGAGCCAAAGAATAATAAGCACCTGTCTCACCAGTCACATATTCAGAATAGTTAGTGCTAGACGCAAATAATTTATCATAAGCACCTGCTCCGTTTATATCAAACTTACATACAATATTTGGCAAATTACTTGCCCCTGTTTTATATGTTATATAAACCTTATACACCTTCTTACGGACAGAAGGGTCTCCAAAATCAATATCTCTTGTTACATAATTAAAATCGTGAGTGGGTGATGGAGTATGGTCATATTTATATATTTGAGATTTTGTTCCTCCAATAAAAAACATATCATTATCGCCATTTAAAGCAAAATTTGTCATTGCCGCAGGGTTAGCGTCATTATAATCAAGCATATCTTGACATGTTGTCCAAGCCCCGGTTTTTAAATTATAAAAATAAACATCACCTAATCGCTCCATAAATATTATTTGGTGTTTTTTTGGCGCATACCCAATGGAACTTTCTGCTATACTACCTTCCGTGATAAAATCCCTCCAAGTATCTTCGCTTATCAAGACTTTTCCGTTTTTTTCTAATAAATCTATTATTTCGTTTCCATTATATAAGTATGCACCATATTCATTAAAAAATGCTATGCCTCTTTCTGTTTTTACGCTATGATATTCATAATTAATTCCCATAAATGGGTGTACGCTCTCTAAAAACTCTGAACCCTGAGCCACGTTTATAATATAAAGAGTTTTTTCCTTAAACTGTAGTACCCTATCTGCAAAAGACTCGAGTTTGACGATGTTTTCACCGTCTCTAACGGCAACGTCTACAATACTTTCCTTATTGGGGAATGAGTCAAAGCGATTAACCATACTTTTTAACATCCTATCTGGATATGTTACACCATCTTGCTTTACATTACCGATGTAAGCTTTCCTACCCTGTACAGTTCCCGTTTTCCAAGCCGCCTCCAAAGTATCCACTTTCTGATAAAATCCATTTAGACTTTTCCACGTATCAACCACATTTGCCGATGCTGGTGTAATAGCCTGTGTAAGCACAGACAGTGGAGACATTATATTGGTGGGGGCGACTATATTATAATCATAGGTTTCTGATTCTGGAAAAAACTTAAAACCTTTATCTACAAAATTTAATTCTCCAATTAAATAGTGATTATCATCACTTGTTTTTTTATAATAAATTCGAGAGCCAATGATTCTTTCATTCAAAGTATAATCTGTCGTCGGGTGAGGAGTTAAATAAATATCAAAATTAAATAAAATAGGTGCACCTATTATTGTAATCTGATTTAATTCATGGGGGATAGTGCCAGTATCTAGGTCTTCTAGCTTATAAATTATAGACTCTTGCTTCTCATCGTCGTAAAGCCAAGAGTACCCAAAAGAATATGTACCCTCTGTAAATCCGACACTACCAACCTTATCTATAACAACAGGACCACTAATATACACCCTTGGAACATCGTTTCCGACATTACCGGATAACTGTCTTATGTATATATTTATATAAGCATGAGTAGCTCCATATGCTGGAGGAGTCCCAGTTTCTAGCGTGTGCATTCCCTGTTCACATACAATTACATTCCAACCTATTGTGCACTTACCAACTGGAACCTGCCATCTTCTATAATTACTTGAATCAGTACCTAGGTCTATATAAATATAATCTACCTTAATCAACTCTGCTTCAGCTAAATAAACTCCCACAGCAACCGATTTTTCTTCACTGACTGTATAACTAAGGTTTGATGCAGAAGAAGTATCAATGTTAATAGAGTTATATATATCATCATCAACTCCACCATCAGCTGTTCTAGTCGTATTTGGAGTCGCTCCAATATTTATGTTATTATCTAAAAATAACGGATATACATCTTCTGTATTAAGATAGGTATCGGAACTTCCGCCGCCATAATTCTTATAATCAGTAAATAAATTAGTCCCTTCATTAGGTAATTTATTAGCATCACTAGCGGCAGTTATAGCATCCCCAGATGTTTTTACAGATGTTATTCCAGAAAGACCAACCCTTAGATTTAAAGCTGATGCCTCCATTACTGCCCCGCCTCCAGTGCTTATATATTCTGCTGTACTAGAATTTACACCGCTTGTGTCATTTGCTTTAAACGGAGTGCTAATGAGGCATTTTCCGGCAGATGGTGTTGCTGGGTAGGCATTACTATCAACCCAATCATTAATTACAGTATCTGCGGTAAGTCCATCAAAAACTGTCCTACTTATATGTCCGTACCAACGTGTCAATCCGCCTAAGTTAGCATCGCCAACTCTTAAGATTCCATCAGCGGAAAAATAAACTGGTTTAGCATTTGACGCTGTAATTATTTCGCCTTCATGCCAACCATCGCTATCATAAACATCTATTCTTGTTCCAAAATCATAATGAAATATCAAAGTCTCGTCAGCGGCTGAATTATCAATCTGAGTGTCGCTACCCATAACAAATAAACCGTGTTTATCGTCGATAGCGGTTGTAGCATTATTACTTGCGTCTCCCTTGTCAAATCCGCCTACTGTACGAATCTTCCCAAAATTGTCTATGGATGCTGAAATGTCTGGAGATTCTGATTTATCAATATCCCTAGGGTCAGCATTAGAATTTACCCCACCATGAAATTCATTAATAATGTAGGTCTGTTTGGGCATTATTCACTTGTCGCTAGATATGGAGCTAAGGCATCTTTATATTTTTGTTCTAACTCTGCCCATTGAGCGCGATGAAGAGCAACTATTTCAGCATCTTCATCTTCGTTATAAAATGTGATAGTTCTTTGTTTTAACCTTGCGCTAGCACCAAGGACTAGGGCATGTTCTAGCTCATCAGGAAAAGCGGTCACAGCAGAAGCGTCATGCTCTATTGTTGGTATTGCCACTGATAAATAGCGAGCCGCATTATTTGCGGCTGGGGCTGGATAAACATATAAATTTTTATTATGAAATGTCCATCTGGGCGCTTGTTCTGTGGCAAAATATATACTTTCTGGAACCTGAACTTTGTTCGTTAGTCCACTGTCTATAAAAACACAAGATATAAAATCACCAATTAAATCATTTTCGCTATTTCTTTCTACGCTCAATACTCGAACTGTCTCAATATTTGAGGCGATAGGATTGCTTGTAGCTGAACCACTAGCCACAGCGAACGGCAACAAGAGGTCTGGGCTTATTTTACCAAGTATATCATTTGCAGTATCTTGTAAGGCATCTTGTATGGCTTGCTCGTTTGCGGCAGTATTATCTGAGCCTAAAGTAGACGTTGCTCCAATAATATCTTCTATTCTTACTTGAAACGTAGCCATCAGTCGTCAGCTCCAGTTAAATTACCAATAGAGCCATTTCTTGTAGTAACAAATGACTGCATTGGATTTGGAACCATGTGTGGCATAGGTTCTTTTGCGCGTGATGTGTCAATATATTCCTGTTCTAGCTTTCTAGCTAACCCCATGTGCCCGCTACCAACTTGAAGATTTCCCCCAAGATTTAGAAAATGACCTAAAGTATTATGAATTGCCGCCGGAATCAACTGAGCAGGAAGGTCTACTCTGCTGGATATGCTAGCTTTCGGCTCTGGCTTAGCGTAATAATAGACTTTTAGCGTATCACCGCTATCTGGGTTTTTTGTTAAATAGAGTTTATGTGTATCTTCCTGCCAAAATCCACCGCTAGAATATCCAGTTGTTCCACCAGAAGAGTCAACGGCTACTGAAAAACTATTTGCATCTACTTTAGTAATTGCGAGTCTTTTACTGTTTAAATGCGAAATTTTTGTTGCTGTTGTGTAGTGTCCGGCAATTTCACTAAAAACAACATAATCTCCAGTTGCTAACCCATGAGATGCGGATGTCACAACGCTAGGAGATGCTCCCGTTATCGCAGTAATAGAACCAGTAGATGTATCTGTTTTGATATAATAACCAATTTTTGATACATCATCGTCTTCTACGTTGGATATAATTGATGACTCATCAACAAATGGAACATCTGTCTGGTCGAGCTCAACTTTGTATATTTGTCCAGAATAATTGCTTTTAGTAAAAGTATATTCCTTTCCGCTAGAGGAAAAAGACTGATAGTCTCTTTTTTGAACTGAACGCATAGCAATATCGTTGACGGCTTGGTCAAAGTATATTCCCATTAAATTATGAGAAACAGGGATTTCAACGCCTCCCGCAATTACTCCAGTATCAATTAATTCATAAGCTTCTTGATAACGCATTATTTACCCTTCTTTTTGCGGTATTTTTTTCTAGCCCTACTTGCCTTTTTTACACCTTCAGGTGTATAAGGAAATTCTACTCCACCAACATTAGGCATAACCAAACCTCTTTCTTTTTTTACGTTTTTTACGAACACGAGATTTTTTCTTTCCTAGCGTAGTTGTCATTCTTGACGAGCCATCGCTGAATTTTATTGCTCCCGTTCCGTATGTTGTTTCTTTCATATCTTTTCCTAACTTGAGGGCGGTTGCCCGCCCCCAAGCGATTATTAGGTTTTAGACTAGCTTTAAGATAGCGTGTGTTTGTTCATTACGAATTTCAACACCAACTTCCATTAGCCATTCGTCAGTTTGACCGTCACGACCGTCCTTAACGATGTCTTTACGAAGTTGCATATTACGACCAGCCAACGGACGAACCGCGAAGTTCGCCGGGTCAATCGCAACTGCATAATCTTCTAAAGAGCCATTTAGATAAGGATGTGGGATAAAATCTAACTGACCAACTGGACCCATGTAAGAGCGTACTCTTAGACCAGTTGGTGTTTTTTCACCAGTATCGTAAAAACCAGTATCGGCAGTTCTTGTAGCCGCAACAAGTTGCACAAGCCACTTATTCGAACAAAATACTGTTTTTCTCATTGAACCTGAGACCATATCATGGAATAGATACTCTGAAACACCATCTAAATTAGAAAGACCAGCGCTGTAGTCCCATTGCATACTTGAGTTGCTAGCACCATTCAAGGATGAAACTGCACCAGCGGTGCTACTAACATCAAATCCCTGAAAAGTCCTTTTTGGGTTTTCAGCAGTTGCATCAAGAGATATTGCGCCATTTGTTATAATAGCCCATTCAACATCACCTTTGATTTTTGCTAGTTTTCTAGCTTGCAACCTTGCCAGCTCTGAGCCACCGTAGTGCTTCGAAGCTTTTGCAGTGCCAGTTACTGTGTATGGCTCGCGAAAAATTTGCGTACAGTTTTTCAACCTACGAACTTTTTTACGAGTTTCTACACCAACAGCAGAACCTTCAGCAATACCAGCAACTCCATTTTCACGCATAAAGTAATCAGCATCAGCAAAATTAGCTTCACCGAAACCGCTACTTCCACTATGTGTTTGGTAACCATAATATGATGTTGCAACAGCATTGTCATAAAAAAGACCTGCATTTGCAACATATTCTAAGGTTAAAACACCAGATGCGTCTGCTGTTATTAAATCAGAACCGTCGGCACACGCTTCAGCAAGATAAGCATCGAGACTCCCATGAACATGTGCTCCGATAAACTGAGCCATTTTATCTGTTGCACTGGCATGATTTACATCTTTGCCAACTGCAATACAAATAAAATGAGTAACAGCAGTTTGTAAAGCCGCGGAACCACCTGCGATACTAGCGGCATAAATACCGCCAACTTCAAACATTTCCATTTGGGCTTGTCTTTCAGCTATTAGAATTGTGTGATGACCATTTACGCCACCAGATGCTGTATCCGCAACATCTGAAGAAGTTACATTGAACTTCTCACTCTTTTTAATCATGTACTCGTCTTCCATCCACTCAAAGATAGGGACTGGAGTCACCACTGACTTCATTCCGAACATAGAGAAAATGGGAGTAGCATTAGGATTGTAGTAATGGATTTTTGACCCCAGTTCAAGAACTTGACGTTGCGTCGCGTCTGAGAACTGAAGGGCAGTACCAGTACCATAACTTGTAGGCATATTATACCTCCTATTTATGTTACAATAGCGCTACAATCCACTTAAAAAATAGGGGACTATAACACTATGTATTTGTATTATTGAATTCCATAATCCCTTTCCAAAAATCATCTACTGCTTTCTCTTCTGGTTCAACAGCTTGAGGAGCGTTACCGCTTACAGCGGCGGCACTATTCTGCTTATTTTTAACCTTAGGAGCTTGCCCGGTTGATTTTTGTTGGGGACTATTCCCATGATTAGCTAAAGTTTTCCAGATTTGAACCAAGTTCTCCTGAGACACATGATTTGGGTCAGCCATAAATTGCCGGTATTCGACAATATCTGTATCATTTAACCCCATTTTCTGTAACTCTACGGTTTCCGCGTCAAAAGCCTGTGACTCAGAGAGTTCAGACTTTAACTTTTCAACCTCCTGCATGGCTTGAACCGCTCCTTGACGAATAAGCCATTCGTCTTGAGCTGTTCTCCATTGTGCGGAGCTAGAGTTATCAATACTTTCATCGAGAATGTCATAATCATCGGGCTTAGTCGGCGGCGCATTCAAATCCTTCTGTTTTTCTTGAACTGATTCTGTCAGTTTTTGAACCACATCTGGGTTACTGGCGAGGAAGTCATCCAACTGAGCTAGCTTTTCATACTTACCTTTTTCACCGCTCCATTCATTCCTTTCCTTATCGGATTTTGATTGGAGTTGCTTATAGGCGTCTGCCAGCTTTTGTCTGCCTTCGTCGTCATTTTTGAATTTATTCTCAATGAGCCATTGCTCAATCTCGGATTCTGTTTCTGGTTGTTCTTCACTAACCTTCTCATCAGATTGAGTTTCCTGAGCTTCTTTAGTTTCTTCGACAGGGGCTGTTTCTACTTGCTCCTTTTCTTCAACTTCTGATGAAGAGCCTGCATTGAACTCGTCGAGTTCAGCCATAAGGTTATCTTCGCTCATTTCTTCATTCTGGTTTTTCTGGTCTTCATTTGTCATTCGATGCTCCTTTAAAGTTATCCGCGTTAAGCTTGCGGAGCTTTTGTTCCTGAGTTAATCGCTTGTTTTGCAAGAGATAAATCTTCACTGACCATGCGAGTTTTATCCCTTTGTCGCGCTTGTTCCAGCTTAGCACCGGACTTAATGTTGCTTACCGCCTCAGATACTGGTTTGGTAGCCTCACTTATTTCAGCCCTCATGTTAGCATGGAACACTTCACGCTCTCTAGTTTGCAAGTCACCTTGCATTTTCTTGAGTTCTTCCTGCGCTTGTTGCAACTGCGCCTGTAAATTTGCTATCTCTCCCATACGTTGCATTAACGATGCTTTATCTATGTCGCCTTTCATATTCATAATGACCTGAGTTTTGTCATAAATACCAGCATTTAAGAGAGTTAAATCTTTTTGTAGTTCCGCCATTGGCGATTTAGAACGAGTAGACCCTACTACAACCCTAACGTCGAATTGCGATGTTGTCATATCGTATAGTTTCTTAACCGCACCTGTTTTGTCGTCTATAACTGGAATATTCAAGTTTACTTCACTTTCATCTCCAGTTGGGCTTACAATTCTTAAGGTTCTTTGCTGGTCATAAACACTAGGCATCCACTCTACCACTATTTTTGCCGACCTTGTAAGCATATCGTAAATAGGTAAAATTTTCCAATTTTGCTTTCTAGACGACGATTCATCCATAATTTGGGCTTCTCCAACAGTTCCCGGTGCTCCTTGAGAATTACCCTGTAAAAACTTATACGCACCAAAGACCGTTTCTATATCTACCTCATATCGAGATTTTTCAGTATATAGCTGTGATGACACCGCTGGTGGTGCAAATTCTTTTATTTTTCCAGATGCAAGGGCTCCCGGGTTCGCTCTGATAATAGCATTTGGAATATGCCATTTTTGTATTTCGCTAGCATCAATAGCTCCGTCCTCATAAAGCAATTTAAAATTTGTAGTGGCATTTGTATGTGAAATAATAAGAGCTTCTGTCCTATTTAGCATTCGCTGTGGAGTTTTTGCGTGCCTGACATCTCCGCTCGGAAATGGATTTCCCGCATGCTCGTTACATGCTACCGCTATAGGATATTCAGAAATTGGCAATATTTCATCATAAAGAACCGTATCCCCAACCACAAAGACTTCCCTAACTTTAGTTTGATAAGCAAGTTGTTCTGTAATAACACCTTCATTCAGAAAACTTTCATATTTATCGTCTTTTATTAATTCTTTGTATTCGTCTTTTGTGTAAAGCTGTGATTTCCCAGTATTTGTATCAAGAATCAAAGCATGTGGAACATTAACTTTTGTAAAATAACAATACTTACGAACTCTACTTTGATGGTCAAGTTCAGAACTTCCGCGAGTCTCAATGTGGTCTCTGGAATATTTTCCAGATTCCATCTCATTCCGTTGATGGTTCTCTTCAGCCTTATCTATTTCTTTGGCATATTGGGGGAATAAAATTTTAAGATGCTCTTTTGTATGTAAATCTGAATATATTATCGAACTGGCATCAGAAAAATCTGGCATAGAGCTATTTGGGTCAACAAATATAGACTCTGGAGGCATTCTTTTTACATTTATCGTTCCAAGACCGCCATCTCCTTTCCAATTCGGGTATATATACATATAGGCAATCCCTTTTACGATAAAATCCTTACATGCCTGACGAAAATGAACATCCGCATCAGACTCG
>TARA_R110002050_G_scaffold79501_1_pt1 | contig 10895 bp, 7 predicted proteins | sample TARA_R110002050 | Tara Oceans TARA_R110002050 (sample SAMEA4396988) | marine metagenome | biome: Polar Biome; feature: [DCM] deep chlorophyll maximum layer (ENVO:01000326); material: water (ENVO:00002006), including particulate matter (ENVO:01000060) such as... | depth 25 m
TACCAACCATCTATATCAGGTACATCGGAAATTCTTAAAGAGCCTACGAAACCACTTCCTTGTAGTATAGCTAACTTTAATGAGTTAACTTTATTTACAAAATAATTAAATTCATCAGGTGAAAGCGTGGTATTATTATCCTTTCCAGGTATGTTTATAAATGCCATTTGCCTTATGTTTATTTGAAATTAAAGTAAAAAATAGCCTTACGAATTTAATCGTAAGGCTATTTTAATTATGCTACTACAGGAATACAGTTCTGTCTAGGAACAGTAGATTCGTTAGTAGTTTGGTCTGCTACCCAGTCTCCTTCCCCAAGAAGAGCTGGAGTTGACTTAGCTAATACATTAGCCCATTTGTCTTCAAGGTCGAAAGATAATTCACTTTCTTCACCTGAGAACGTAAGTGTGTAAACATTCTTTTCAGAACGTCCTGAGCCAGATGCTCCAGAACCTGAAGTTGCCTTCATACCATACTTTGCACCAAGAACATGTTTAGTTCCTGCAGCACTCTCTACAAACAATAATACATTAACGTTAGGGTTTAAAACCGAGTTAATTAAATTACGTTTAGACTTAGTCATTCTAGGAAATTCAATAGTTAACGTTGGTACGTTAGTTATCAAACCAGTTGCGTCAACAGTTTTTGCTTCGCTCCATCCAGTTACTCCGTCTTTTTTGTTAAAGTCTAATTTAAAAACTTCACCACCACCAAAGGCAAGTGTAGTTACTTTTCCAAACGCAGTGTTTGGAGATAAATCAGCTTTTAATGGCTTGTCTACAAAACCAATTACCGTATCACAGGCGTTAGCAATGTATATATTCTTTAAGCCTCCTGTAGGGATGTCAGAACAATCTAGTCCTAATCCATCCAATTCTAATGTGGTTATACAGCCCATATTATATTGCTTTAACTTTTGTTAATAATGTAGTCCAAGTACTAGCATCTATTAAACGTGCAAGGTTAGTTTCCTCACCTGTAAATTTAATATCATAGCTATTCTTCTCAGACCTTCCTGCGCCAGACTTACCATTAACCTCTGCACCTTGCATACCAAAATCAAGACCCAATGCGTGTCTGTCTCCTGATGCTGTTTCGATGAAGATAACTAAATCTTGTCCTGAGCTAGAAAGCACTTCTAATGCATTTCTTTTATTTAAAGTCATTTTAGGGAATTCCAACATTACTGAAGGAATTGCTGTTACTATTTGACTATCATCTACTGTTTTCTCGTCTGTAAAGTTACTATATCCATCCTTAGAGTTAAACTCTAAATCTACAACTTTATTAGCTGCGATTGTTACTGCAGTTACTTCACCATCAACTTCCGTAAAAGCTGTTAGGTCTTCGTACTTCATAACAAGAACTTGAGTAAGTCCACCAACTGGCACATCGCTACAATCTAATGTAACGTCTGCGTTGATTATTCCTAAATCACAAGGCATATCTTTTATGTTTTATTAATTACTAATTACAATTCTTTTGCTATCAACATAGCTTCCTTTAAATGCGATTCCAGTAGTTATATAACTCTTGTTTTCCCATTCTTTAACTATTACACTAATCTTACCAATATCCATTGAATCATCAATAACCATTAAGTCATTTCTGCTAGATTTAGCTATCATTTCATTACCTGATAATGATTTGTTTGCTACTATATTAAAACCACCAACCATAACACCAAAAGAAGATACTTTCTCTCCTAAGTGTTCGTTAAGTAATTTAAAAGCTTCAGCAGAAACCTCAATACCATAATACTCTCTTGAATACTTGTCTAAAGCATCTGCTAAGAAATCAGCAGGTAAGCCATTAACAAATTCAGTTACAGTAGCATAAGTAAGAGCAGCGGTAGTAATACCACCAGCTAAAGTTACTTTTGTTACTCCTGCATCAGCTGTAGCCTCAGCTATAACATCTGCATGAAACTGCGTGCGAATTTCGTCACCCATTTGTTCTGACAAATAAGGTATAAGAGCATCGATGTAAACATCTTCTTCTTGACTATATTTGTTAGCAAAAGCTGATAACCAAGTTCTTTTTAAATCACAGTGAGATATAGGAAATGATAAATTGTAATAGTTAAGTTCAATTTCTTTTGCTGTAAGCGCAGAAGGATTATCGTCTAAGACGCAATCTGATGCTTTAAGCAATGTGCCTGTAATACTAATATCATTCACAGTAGACTTTCCTGCTACACCATCCATTATTCTAACGCCTTGTAACCAGCTGTAAGAATTACGTATGTGTCTCATTAAGCTTGAATCTGTGTCCTGATACTTTAAACTAGCTATTGTTAAACTCATTCTATTATATTGTTTTAAAATATCCCTCTATAAATTAATACAGAGGGAGATTAATTATTATTACTACTTATGCTACTGCTGTATATTCAACAATCAATTCAGATTTCTTATATCCAAAACCGATAGTGAATTGTCCCCAGAAATAATCAGAAGATAATTCTTCGATGTATTTAGTCTGGATAGCTTTAACGTCTGCGATATCATCAACAACAGTTACGAAGTTATCTAAAGGAGCTAATATAACTCTTTCAGCCGCTTGGTTAATATCTAAATAGATAGGGATTCCCATATATCTCATTGGTAAATCTCCTGCTTCAATTTGAGCTCTCTCGTTGAAAGTCATATTGTTAGTTAAAGCAATGTGAGCTGCTTGGTAAGCTTCATAAGATAAGATATAAGATAATCCTATATTTTGGTCTGTTGCTACACCGTTAACGCTGAAGTTAGATAAATACATTTCTTCAGTCATTAATTTGAAAACAACTTGTAACTCAGCTAATACTGTTGCTGGGTCAATTAATAAAGCTGCTGTTCCTGAAGCACCTGAAGTTTTGTTCACGTTTGCATCTGCTGAAATTTGAGTTGCAAGTTCATCGTGAGCTAAAGTTCCGATATGCTTAGAGGCTAATTTAGAGAAATAATCGAATACCCAGTCTTTAAAGTCTGAATCCATAGTCTCTTGATTGTTCTGTCCTTGTTTAAGCATTAAACTTCTGTAAGAACGTTGTAAAGCTGTCTTACAGTTTTTAAATGCCCATTTGTAATTCTTAGTTACAAATTCTTTCTCATCAATAGATACTACTGATTGAGGGTCAAATACACATAAATCTGTACCCCAAGATAAAGAACCTGCGAATACTGGAATTTGTTGTTTGTCTTTAACACCGTCAAATAATGAAAAGTGTTCTTGAATTCCTGCGCTGATTATAGTTTGTGCGATGAATTCAGATTCGGTTCTGTTACCGTATTCTAATGCTGCAATAGTTACTGCCATTTTGTTTATTTTTAAATATTATTATTTTACTAATTAAAATTTACTTAACCAGTTTTTACTTGCTACGCCTTTATCAGCGATTGCTTTTGATAAATTGATTTCAAATTTTTGAACTCCTGTTGCTTTTAATGCTGCGAATGCTTCTTTGTCTGCTTCAAACTGAGTTTGTAACAAAGCTAATTCAGCTTCTTTTTCTTCTAAAGATGCTTTAGATAACATAATGTTTTCCATAGTTTCTTTAACCGCTGCAAATTCTGCGCTTAGGCTTTCGATAGATTCTTTTGTGCTTAATTCTACATTCACTGTCTCTAAAACAACACCGTCAACTACATTGTAGTTAATAGACTCATAGCTAAAATCTCCAGTGTATGCCTCTGGCAAACCTGCTTCATTTTCAGTCACTAAGTAAGTGTTCTTTTTTAAGTCAGAATTGAAATGTAATTTAACACCGTTTACTTCCACACTGTTTGTGAATACGTCTGTAATGTTCATTGTTACTTCTTTTTTAGGTTCTTCCTCTTTGTTAAATAATAATTCGTTTTTCTCTACGATTGATGCGTCTAGCTCTATGCTAAATCCATTCAATCCACTTTCCTTAATCTCATTCCAGATTAATTCATTGTTTACTTTTACTTTCATAAATGATGTTCCGATAGGTTCTTCAATTCCAAAGTCAATAGACTTATCATTTTCTGACTCCTTAATCCAAACTTCTTGAACATCAATATCTCCTTCATTTGCGTCATGCTTATGTTGAATAGTAAATAACCCAGCAGTCCCAGACTTAATCATCTTGCTTGTTAATTCTCTAATCGTATCAGCAGTAAAGTTGACCCAAAATTTAAATCCATCAATATTTCTGTAGATTAACTTATCTGGAATCATTATGGCTCCGATAAGCTCTCTTTTTTCTTCACTAGCAAAAGTGAATTGAGGCTTGTCCTCATTGAAATGGAGAAATTGAGATTCCATAGCTGGTAACGTAACTAAAGACGTTGCTTTGATTCCAATATCATCCTTTCCAAGTGTTATGTCATAAACATCTAATCCGTTGTATTTCATAATTCTTATTTATATTAATATACTCATTATAACACCTAACCTAATAATTCAAATACCATACTAGTTTTTGTCTTTCTACCTCTAGAGGTTAATTTCCTCTTAGCAAGTGAAGCACGTTTCTTTGAAGGGTAAACAGAAGCACCACTAAAACCTAAAGGAAAACTTCCGTCCCATAAACCTGAATATGCATATTGTTCTGTATTACAAGACTTCAAAATATATCCTGTACTATATAAAATATTAGATAAAGCTCCATCCTCAACTCTCCTGATTGGTGTTAGAACTAATTCACCTTTTACTTCCGTATTGTAAACTGTTCTAGCATAACCATAGTTAGCTATAGAAACTTCTTCTTTGTAATTCGCTACGAGAAAACCATTCTCTACATTCGAATCTGATTTGAAAAATAGAACGTGTTGAATCTCACCTCCAAGATGCGTTTGTACTTCAGGGTGTAACCAAGCACTAGTTTCAAATGTAATGTTAAATACATTTCCTTCAGATGTTATTTGATTTATAACACCTACACCAAATCCAAAAGCTGCGTAATCTCCAGTCTGAACTTGATTTAAAGTAATGTCCGCATCAATAGGTAACGTCATTGTGTACCTAAGACCAGTTCCTTCAATTATTTCTACTATAGAGACTGTATAAGCCTCATAGACTGGGGAGTGGTATATATCTACACTACTCCCTATTCTAAATCTATTATTCCTAATTGGTTCCATTTATTTATTTTAATTTATTATGCACATAATGATTTATTAATAACTATACCGTTATCTAAATATATAACAGAAGTCGTACCTATAAGTTTGTACCATCCGTTAGGTGGTATTACACTAAACTCGTTTTGACGAACTTTATCACCAATAACTGGTTCACCGCCTACCCCGTCATGATAAAAAGAATAAGTTATATCAGTACTACTACATGCATTAGCTTCAGTTGTGTAACTATCACTTAAAGCAAATAACGTATAAGTTTGTGTAACCGCAGTTGTTGTTCCTGTTATAGTTGTCTCAGTAGATGAGCCAACACCTGTATCAACATAAGTAACACCTAAAGTATAAAATGTACTAGGAGTTAATCCTGTAAATGTATATGTATTATCACTAGCAACTTGCGTAGCTGTTTGAACAGTTCCATTTAATGTTAACTTATTGAAATCTACATTAGCGTCAGATGAAACATCCCACGATAAGTATAATTCAGTATCAGCAACCGTATATATAGAAAGATTCGTAGGTGGCGTTATAGCACCAGCACAAGTCGGTATAATAACACTTTGACCAAGACGAGTACTTTCATTTCCTGCAGCATCTAAAGCAGATACACTAATAGATATTGACGTAGAGCCTGTGTAGCCTATGTAATTATAAGACAATACAGTGCTGGCAACATTAGTTAATAATGTACCTCCGTCATATATATTATAAGAAACAACACCTACGTTATCGTAAGGTTCAGTCCAATGCATTGTAACTCCATCACAATTAATATTATCGTAACTAATTACTGGAGCATCAGGTGTAACTGCGATATCAGGTGAAGCAACTATATCAGTTGTCCAATTAACCTCGCTTTCATTACCATCAGCATCTATTGCAGATACTCCAAAGTAATACGATTGACCTGTAGTTAATCCTGTATGATTATAAAATAGGGTAGTTACAGTTGTAATAAAATAACCGTCTACATATACATTATAACCAGTAACAGCTACGTCATCTGTAGAAGCATCCCATACAGCCTGAAACATGTCGTTAACAATGTGGCTTAAAGGCATTGTAGGCGCACCGTTTCTAGACCATAACTTCTTCTTAATCAATTTAACACTTGTCACTCCACCTCTCTTATTAGATAGTGGATAACTATTTAATCCTTGATATTCCCATTCTTCTCCTTTGTATAATAACGTAGGAAAGTCCATTAAGAATTTCAATGTAGCTTCTGAAACATATAAATCTGGAGACATTATAACTGACTCATCACTAACCCTATCCATTATATTCTGAAACCATGTTTGCATATATAAATTTCTAGGCTCTATGGGAGCTTTATCATCTACAAAACTAATTAAATTAAATCCAGTATCGTGTAATGATACAGCTTTTAAATATGTTGTAAATACTGCGCTTCTAAAAGAATTGTAAAAAGCAGCATCTAGTTGAGGTTCAAGAAAATCAACATCATAATTATATGTACTCAAAGAACATTCGTTGATTGGGAACCATAAATTATTTTGTTCGTTTTGAAGAAATGTAAACACTGGCTTCAATGCACCTGCAGATTCTTGTTTTCTATCAGATACTCCAAAGTGATTGGAACTTAATCCTGTTGCTAATACTCCAAAAGCACTATCATCATATTCATCTCTAAACATTTTATCATTAACAATAGAACTAGTAAAGCTCATTGTAACCTCATCTCTTTTTACGTCAGATACAATATTGTTATCTAATCTATTAAAATCTACATCGTAAAACGCAGGATTAGTATCTTTTATATTAACAACACCTATATCATTATGTGTAAACTCAACATCAACTCCTATATCTGTTAAATGGTCTATATGGTAAGAAACACCTGATAATCTATTTTCATTAGTATCTAAATGTATAACTCCATCACTTGTAGAATAGAATTTCAAATTAAATCTTTGAGAAACCATTTTTACAACATCTATTAACTTATAATCCTTAACAGACTTCATGCTTTCAACCATATCTATTACAGCTTCATTCATTAAAGTTTCACTAGAATAAGTACCTGATGTGAATCCAGTAGGCATCATTGTTGCCTCTGTAAACTCCATTGATAGATTTAATGGGTAAGTAAAGTTTGTTCCGTCACCATCTGCTGATGGATAAAGTCCCCAATAATATTTAGCCGAAGTCATGTTCTCATCTTCCCATCCTGAAACCTCAGTACCTATAAAACTATGTTTAATATATCCTTGAGTTATCTCTGTTTTTACATCATAGAAAAAATCCGTATAAGAACCGTTAACTATTCTATTATTTCTCCATTGAGCATCTATAGTTACAGTAGTATTTAATTTAGGCACTAGTATAAATGTAATATTTATTCTTTTGTTAGCTTCTAAGCTAAGAAACATTTCTGTGTCATCATTAAAGTCTATCCTAAATGCCATACCAGCTATATCATCCCAGTCTTCAACAGTAGCATTGCCTCCAGGAGTTTTAATACCTGTGTAAACAGCATTACCACAAACAACACCTTCATTTATATTATAAGATGTAGATGTGTTAGTCCATGATTGCTCGTAGTAATATCCAGGAATATTTTCCATATCATCAGATATAACCATTACAACATCCATGTCAGGAATAGTTATACCACTATGTAAAGCATATGGTGTAAGTGTATCTCTACTATTTGTCCATACAGGTATTCCGTCAACATTTATTACAGATGACGATTTATTAAATTGATATATGTAGAAATATATATCTTCTGTATTTGATTGTATTTTACTTAAATTAATTTTAGCCTTACCATCAACTGTAGCGCAAAAAGAACCTGCTGTTGCGTTATTTTCTTGCTCTCTAATAGCTGTATATTCCGCAGGAGTAAGTGGACTTGTATTGTAATACTTATCACTTGCTCTATCGTAATTAAACTTCATTGCCTCAGCTGATAAATCAGTAGACATAAAGTTATCTGGAGTTAAGAAAGGTGATGAAGGCATTTGATTTGGAACTCCTGCCAATCTAGCTTGTTCAACTTCAGGAACTCTCGCTATACCTGAAAACTTACAGTCAGCTGACCATTGATAACTATCACTAGTCATTGGAACCATAGGTAAGGTTAATCCTAACTCATTTGCTTTAATTCCTGGATATAGTTCATTGTCTAATTTTAAGAAATCAGATTGAACATCTATACCAACAAATGAAAATATATTTTCTATTAACTTCCATAAAGTAAATGTAGGCTGTAATTGACTCAACTTTCTCATTGGGTCATAAGCAAACATTACGTTCTTATTATTAAAATTGTAAAAAGGAAATGTAAACATCTCGTCTAAAGATGTGTTAGTTGAATTGTAAGCACCGTAAACAAATGTGTCAGTAGTTAAATCTACATACCTTCTTTGAGGATTATTAACATCTGCAAAAAAGTCTGACATCTTCCACTTATTTAATTCTTTCAAAGCATTAGATATAATATCTATTACTGAAATCTCTATATAAGGTTGTAGAACATCTATTTGTTGACCTTCAATACTAGCTATAAAATCAAAAGCAATTAATCCGTTAGAATAAAACATCTTTCCATCTATATCTCTAGATACTGGGTAATTAGCATCAATAGGTAATCCACAAAGAACTCTATTATTTGGAGTGGTAGGTATCTTAAACTTATTAGTGTAAGGTATTTTTCTCCCAGCAAGACTCTTGTAATCTTCGAATTGATGATTATACGTAACCTCAAAGTCTTCGAAAACATCTAGGGGCTTGTAAATAAATACCCCTGGTGATGTTTCTGTTTTTAGTTGTAATATCATATTTATTTCTTTAATTATAATATACTCATTATATTAGTAACTAGTCTTTTTAGTTAATGCATTACGCTCACTTTCAGATTTTTCTAAATCTTGAGTAGTAACAAATGCTCTTACAGGTTTGTTTAAAGCTTGTAATAAAGCTTCATTTATAGAATTATTAGTACTCTCTAAATTTTCAGACACTGTTCCACCTGTAGCAAACTTACGTTTACCTGTTCTAGTTTTGCCATTTATTCTTTCTAATTCAGCTAAGTTATTTTTAGCAGATTCTTTATTTACAATAAATTCACCGCCTTCCATTTCATAACCTCCGTTACCTCTAACTGTAAATGGAACACCACCTTCAGCATGTGAAGCACCATGAACCATACCACCATCAGCAAACTTTTTAGGTACAAACTTTCTTTGACTAATACCTTTAATGTTCATAGCTGTAGAAGCTGCAACAGCTGCAGTACTTATACCTGCAAATATACCTGCCGCAATTGGGTTAGGTGAATTAGCAAATGCTTGTGCAATAGCTTGCGCTGTAGAACTAATACCTGTAAAGATAGCTGTCTGCATGTCTATTTTCTTTTGAGCATCAAACATCTTTTTAGCTACTTTATTCTCTTTCTGTATCTTTCTTTTATCAGACCTTTCTTTAGCAGCAGCAGCATCATCTTGAGATACAATACCTGCATTAAGTGCGCTATCTAAAATACCCATTTCAGCCTCATGCCTACCTTGTATTATAGCTAACTCAGCATCTGCTTGTTGTTGCATAACAACTAATCTAGCTTCACCTGCTTGAGTTATTAATCCAGTAATCTCATCAAAAGCACCTATACTAGCACCTAGATAATCAAAGTCTTCTGTATCCTTTTTATTACCAGTTTTTAAAGCTTTCTGCTCATCTGTTAAAGCTTTATCTATAGTACCGTCTTTTTTCTTAAAAAGCTCTTTCTTAGCACTAATATCTATAGGATTCTTACCACGAATAATTAATCTTTCGTTTTCATATTCAAGAGATATTATTTCAGCTTCTAAGTCATCAAAGAATTTAGTTATATCTTTAACTTCTTTCTTATAGTAACTTTTAGTCTCCTTATTCATCTCATCCATTAAAGCCTTACGACCTTTAAAGTCACCTCTATCTAATTTCTTTAACTGATTGTTAAGTGTAGCCATTTTTAAGGCATACTTCTGCTTTTCATTGAATTCAGCTTCGTATCTACTTTGCTTAGATTCATTATCTCTTAAATCATACTTATCCTGATTCTTTTCACCAGTTGCAGAGTCTTTAGTTTGACTAGCCGCTACAGATGTCATGTTTCTATCGAAAGCATCTTTCTGAGTAGGATTTCTAGCTATATAACCTGCTCTAGCATCTTCCTGTCTTTTTAGATACTTTTCATATAGATTATTAAGTTCATCCCTGTACATTTGTTCAAGATGTATTAATTCATCATTAATACGATTCTTTTTTACTGGGTCGTCTTCATTTCTATATTGTATCTCTAATTTATTTTTATCAATCTCATATCTAGAATCCATTTCTTGGTTTCTTTCAAAACGCTCAACTTTCTCTGTCTTTCTTCTACCTTTCTTCTCACATACAATTCCCATAGAAGCAGCTGCTAATGGAAACTTCTCACAAAGCTCATCTGCAACAGCATCCATTTCGTCAATCCCTCTTTGAATTTGTTTTTTGTTACTAGCCAAAGAATCTGTAGTAAATTTAATAGAACCTTTATTTATTTCTTTTAAAGACTGTATCTTTTTTAGGTATTGGCTTTTCAATGTACTAACTAAAGTATCTGTACTACCTTTTCTTAATCCACCTTCAGTTCCGTTAGCCTCAGCTTCTAATAAACGTTTTTGCTGACTTGCAAAGTTTTTCATTAAGAATTCATATTGCTTCTCAGTAACTGTACCGTATTCTTTTAACTTAGCTAAACCAACCTTAAACTGCTCTTCAGTTCCAAATATAGTATCTATAAAATCATTTGATTTATCA
>TARA_R110002050_G_scaffold64570_1_pt1 | contig 10893 bp, 7 predicted proteins | sample TARA_R110002050 | Tara Oceans TARA_R110002050 (sample SAMEA4396988) | marine metagenome | biome: Polar Biome; feature: [DCM] deep chlorophyll maximum layer (ENVO:01000326); material: water (ENVO:00002006), including particulate matter (ENVO:01000060) such as... | depth 25 m
ACTCGAACCCGCGACCTTCGCCGTGACAGGGCGACATTCTAACCAGCTGAACTACCAGACCGTTGCTTAATTGCGAGGGCAAATATACACTGCATTTTTAATTTGACAAACAAAAAAGTAAAAAAATAAAAAATATTCTAAATAAATTTTTGGCGCTCTACCATATAGGTCGTTAATATACTATCAAAACCCACATTAATATCGGCTTCCACATACTTAATTCTATACTGTCCACACTTAATTCTTAAGTCCGTAAAGTATTCTTTTACAGCTTTTTCGTAGGTTTCTTTTACATTATCTGCGTACAGATTAATATGGTCTCCTGTCTCGATATCGATAAATCGTTTTGGTCTATTATCAAAATTAAAAGTAAGCTCTTTTTTCTTATCAAAAACATGAAATAAGACCACTTCATGCTTATTATGCTTTAAATGTCTTAGTGCTTCAAACAGTTTTTCGTCGTTTTCTGACGTTTGAAACATATCTGTGAACACAAAAATTAAAGATCGACGATGAATTTTCTCCGCAATCTGATGTAAATATTTATAGGTTTCTGTTGTTTTAGTTTCAGGTTTAGAAACTACAGTGTCACATAATTTATGTAAAAGCATTTGGTGATGACGTTCACTACCCTTTTCTGGCGAATAAAAATCATAGTTATCACTATAAATACTTAAACCTACCGCATCACGTTGTTTTTTAAGAATATGCATTAACGAGGCACTCGCCAAAGCCGCAAACGCTATCTTATTAAGATGATCTATAGATGTGCCAGCCGTTTCCGGATAATGCATAGAACTACTGTTGTCTACTATAAGGTGGCAACGTAAATTGGTTTCCTCATCATAGCGTTTAGTATATAAACGATCTGTTCTTGCATATAACTTCCAATCAATGTGTTTGGTACTTTCTCCTGGGTTGTAAACCTTATGCTCAGCAAACTCAGCAGAAAATCCATGAAACGGACTTTTATGCATACCTGCAATAAAACCTTCAACCACTTGTTTTGCTAGTAATTCTAGGTTTTTAAAACCACCTGTTTTATTGAGTTCTTGTTGTAAATTCATCAGTTACCGAAACTAAAAAAGGTTTGCCGTATAGGCAAACCTTTTATCATTTCTTTTAGAAACTTATTTTTATCGTCGGACTATAAAAGCGCGTCAATAGCCTCTGAATATGCATTTTTAGGTGCTACACCGACTTGGCGACCAACAACTTCTCCGTCTTTAAAAATTAAAACAGTAGGTATGTTTCTTACACCATATTTAGCAGCAAATTCTTGGTTTGCATCAACATCAACTTTACCTACAACAGCTTTACCATCGTATTCTGTGCTAATTTCGTCAATGATTGGTCCAACCATACGACAAGGTCCACACCAAGCAGCCCAGAAATCAACCATTACAGGCTTCTCACTCTTTAATACTGTTTCTTCAAAGTTTGCATCTGTTATTTCTAATGCCATAATATTTATTTTTTTGTATTGTACTTCATTTTTCAACTACCATTCTACTGATAGAAGTACAAAATTAGTCAAAATATTCCGCAAACCTTACAATGGCTGTATTGGATTTGACTATAGATGTATTTTCTAGGCTTATTGAAATCAAAAAACTATAGCAACAGCAAAACACATACAACTTTTACCCTCCTTAATAACACGTTCTCTAAACTCATAAATGAGCTATTCTCGCCTTCAATTTAGACTAATTATCCTCAAAACAAAAGCTATACTATAGGCATTAACAACCAATTACAGACCTAAACTATTAAATTAGGCACTCTCATAATAATCTATATATTTGTCAACGAATTTACAACCCAAAATCCTACTTATGAAAAATTCAATTACGCTAATAGTTCTACTTTTTACTTATGCCCTTTCATTTTCTCAAAGTGCAAACCTAGACAGAGAGTACTTTAATGTGTCTTATGTAAAACTGCCTTCTCACCCAATATTAGACAATAACAAAAGAACTTTTTCTACAAACAAAAGAGCAATTTATTTATCTGGTTTCTCTAGAGTTAGCGCTAACGGAACTTTAGATATTAATTATAGGTTTCATGGTACAAACGTTGGAGAGGTTGAAATAAAAAAGACTAAACACGAAAAAAAGGATGATGATGGAAACGTTACCTCAACATGGTACACTTACAAAGTACATGTTACTTATACCTCATCTGCTAGCATATCGGTAAGTAATTCTGAAAACATAGAAAATGATTATCAAAATGATTTTTCCGAAAAAGATAATTATCAAAGTAAAGATTTTAAAACCTACAGAGCTGCCCAAGATTATTACAACAATAACCGTAATAACCTAAGAAGCACGCATGCTTCTAACCACCAAAAAGGCATACTAAATACCATAAACAACAATTTAAACAACATTTACGGTTATCAAATTACAGAGTCTAGAGGCGAACATTTTTGGATTTTAGGTAAGAAAAAACATCCTGAATACCAAAAGCATATGGATGCTTTTGAAGCTATGAAAGTCGCTTTTTCTAAAATGAAATCTCATGAATCTGTTAACGACCTAAAAGCTGAATTAACTCCTATAATGGATTACTTTAATAGTTTAGTTCCAAAATATGCTGGCTCAAAAAAGAAAGAAGCCAAAATGAGATATGCTAGTTTTTATAACATTGCTAAAATGTACTACTATCTAGACATGCCAGAAGAATCTAAAGTGTATGCTCAAAAATTAATTGATAATGATTATGATAAATCTGACGGTAAATACTTTATCCGCAGAGCGGATGAATTAATTACTAAGTTTAAAGCTAACGATACAAACACAAGACACTTTGAAGTGCTTACAGAAGATTTAAGCAATATTGTAGAAGAACCAGTAGTTGATGAACCTGAAGAGTCATCTTCATTAAACTTAGAATTAATTAAAGCTTATTTAGTTTCTAAAGCTGGCGATACAACTTTAGTAGACATGGATACTAAAGACATTAAAAATATAGCTTATAAAATGAATATTGTAAAATATGCAGATAATGGTACACCAATAGGTACAGAAGTTAGAAGTGCAAAAGAATTAAACGAAGTGCTTTTTATTGATGGTACGCATTATAAAAATGTGCCTTTTAAAGAATCCACAGTAACAGAAGGCTCAATTAGTGATTCACAAGAAAAACTTTGTAAAGTATTGGTAGAATCTGATAAAGTAAACCTATATCTTTTTAATAACGAAGAACCTATAATCTTAGCACCAAATAGCGAAAACGGAACATCTACACTATCAAAATCTTTTGTTTTTGGCTTGACAAAAAACCTTGCTAAATTAGCTGAAGGCAACTCAGCACTGATTGAAAAAGTAAACAATAAAGAATTTAAAAATAATGTTGAAGACTTAGTTAAGTTTTGTAATGAATTAGCTAGCTCAAAATAGACTAAGAAAATTATCAATTCACCTTATTACAAAAAGCAACTTTAATTAGTTGCTTTTTTGTTTTACCAATTTATAATTTCAAACGCTTTAAGTTAACTAGAGGTTTTATTAATAACAACAAACATAAAATACTTAAAGTATTTTAAAAACTATCACTAAGATTAATAATGAATAGCATTTTATCCATACTGTTTTCCAACATTTCATAATCTTTATCAAATAAACATAAAGATGCAACTAATCCATCATCTAATGTTTGTTCCAGAATTATACTATGGTAGTTTTTATCTAATTCAACTTATACATCACATCATTTTCCTTCAAACCATCCAAAAGCTCCTGAGAAATTTTAATCTTATTTTTTCGACTTGGCATTTGTACTTTAATTTTTTCGGCATTATCGTAGACCACAAAAGTTAACGTTTGGTTGCCTTCGTGAAACTTAATTAAATCGTACAAAACTGCAATTTTATCTTTTTCTAAGTCTCTAATATTTAGTTGAATGGACAGTTTCTTTGCATAAGTATCCATAACATCATGCAATAACTGAAAACTATTAAACTGAATTCTTGGATCGCCTTTTTTACCTGTATCTCTGTTTACCCAACCTTCTCTCACAAAAGCACGTACATACACAAATGAGTTAATAACAAAGAAGTGTCTAAACTTTAAATAGTCTTCACCAAAAATTCTAAACTCAAAACTATCTCTATAATCTTCAATGGTAAAAATTGCCCAACCTTTTCCTTGTTTACTTACACGATGTTGCACATCTGTAACCACACCTCCAAAGGTGATTTCTTTATTTACAACGGCTTCTAAATCGTTAAACAAATCAATGCTTCCGTTGCAAAATGTTTTCATTTCAGTTTTAAAATCGTCAAGCGGATGACCAGAAATATAAATCCCAACCACTTCTCTTTCTCGGGATAATTTTTCCATGGTTCCCCAATCTTCACAAGGCGGAACAACAGGCTCTGCAATCTGTACATCACTAGCTGCACCAAATAAACTGACTTGTGCCGAGTTTTCATTTTCCTGATGCTTGGCACCATACTTAACTGCTTTTTCCAAAAAGCTTATACCATCTCCATCATTTGCAAAATATTGCGCTCTGTGCGTTTCTGGCCAACAATCAAATCCGCCCGCATTAGCCAAGCCTTCAAATGCCCTTTTATTGGCTGCACGCAAATCAATTCGTTTGGCTAAGTCGAAAATAGATTTATAGTGTCCATCTTCTTTTCTGTTCTCAACAATAGTTTTTACAGCACCATGACCTACACCTTTTATGGCTCCCATTCCAAAACGAACGGCATTGTCTTTGTTTACTGAAAACTTGTAAAAACTTTCATTAACATCTGGTCCTAAAACCGGTAATCGCATCCGTTTACACTCTTCCATAAAGAAGGTTATGGACTTAATATCATTCATATTATTAGACAAAACTGCAGCCATATATTCTGCTGGATAATGCGCTTTTAAATATGCAGTTTGGTAAGCAATCCAAGCATAACATGTGGAGTGCGATTTGTTAAAGGCATAACTCGCAAAGGCTTCCCAATCCTTCCAGATTTTTTCGAGCTTTGTTTTGTCTAGTCCTTTGGCTCCTGCTTGCTCAATAAATTTTGGTTTCATCTTATCCAAAACCGCAATCTGCTTTTTACCCATTGCTTTTCTCAAAACATCGGCTTCACCTTTAGTGAAATCTGCTAGTTTTTGAGACAGAAGCATTACTTGCTCTTGGTAAACCGTAATTCCGTAGGTTTCCTTGAGGTACTCTTCCATTTCTGGTAAATCGTATACAATCTCTTCATCACCATGTTTACGTGCAATAAAACTTGGGATATATTCCATTGGACCGGGACGATATAAGGCGTTCATGGCAATTAAATCATCAAAAACCGTAGGTTTAAGATTCTTCATATGTTTCTGCATACCTGGTGATTCATACTGAAACACACCAACCGTTTCTCCTCGTTGGAATAACTCGTAAGTCTTTACATCATCTAGTGGAAAATTCTCTGGGTCGAGCAAAATATCATGCTTCGCTTTTACAATCTTTACCGTATCTTTAATTAAAGTTAAGGTTTTCAGTCCCAAGAAATCCATCTTTAATAAACCTGCATCTTCTACAACAGAGTTGTCAAATTGAGTGACATATAAATCGGAATCTTTAGCTAAAGCAACAGGAACATAATTGGTAATATCACCTGGTGTAATAATAACACCACAAGCGTGAATACCAGTATTACGAACCGAACCTTCTAAGATTCTGGCTTGATTTAAGGTTTCTGCTTGTAAATCGTCACCATCAGAAATATTAAGTAATTCATTAATTTTCTCTAAATCCTCAGCTCTAAATTTCTTAGCTAATTCTTTTTCAGAAAGTCCAAAAATCTTTCCAAGTTTAGACATCAACGGAATTAACTTAGCAAGATGATCCGCTTCATTTAATGGCAAATCTAATACTCTGGCTGTATCTCTAATAGACGATTTTGCCGCCATAGTACCATAGGTAATAATCTGAGCCACTTGGTTGGCGCCATATTTTTCGATCACATAATCCATAACACGACTTCGACCTTCATCATCAAAATCGATATCGATATCTGGCATACTTACACGATCCGGATTTAAGAAACGCTCAAAAAGTAAATCGTACTTAATAGGATCAATATTTGTAATCCACAAACAATAAGCAACAACAGAACCTGCTGCAGAACCACGACCAGGACCAACGGAAACGTCCATTTTTCTGGCTTCACGAATAAAATCTTCTACAATTAAGAAATAACCAGGATAACCCGTTTTTTCGATAACGCTTAACTCAAAATCGAGACGTTCTTCAATTTCTGGTGTAATATCACCATAACGGATTTTGGCACCTTTGTAAGTTAAGTGTCTTAAAAATGCATTCTCTCCACGTTTACCTTTATCCGCTAAATCTTCTTCGTATTTAAACTCATCTGGAATATCAAAAGCTGGCAACAGTACATCTCTAGCCAACTCATATGGTTCAATTTTATCTACAACCTCTTGGATATTCACAATGGCCTCAGGCACATCTCTAAACAAAGCCTTCATCTCTTCTGAAGACTTAAAATAATATTCTTGATTTGGTAAACCGTAACGATAACCACGACCACGACCTATTGGTGTGGCTTGTTTTTCACCATCCTTTACACACAATAAAATATCGTGAGCATTGGCGTTTTCTTGATCTACGTAATAAGTATTATTGGTTGCCACCAATTTAACATCGTGTTTTTTTGAAAACTGAATTAAAACAGGATTCACACGGTTTTCATCTTCCTGATTGTGACGCATTATCTCTAAATACAAATCGTCACCAAAAGTCTCTTTCCACCAAAGCAAAGCTTCCTCCGCTTGGTTTTCACCAACATTTAATACTTTACTTGGTACTTCACCATAAAGGTTTCCGGTTAAGCAGATTAAATCCTCTTTGTATTGTTCAATTAGTTTTTTATCAATTCTTGGAACATAATAAAATCCATCTGTAAAGGCCGCAGACGATAATTTAGCCAAATTGTGATAGCCTTTTTTATTCTTAGCCATTAACACAATTTGATAACCGTTGTCTTTTCTGGTTTTGTCCGCATGGTTTTCACACACAAAAAACTCACAACCAATAATTGGTTTTATAATTTTACCTTTCTTTTCTAAGCCAGCAGCTTCAGCTTCTTTATGCTGGGCATTAACCTTTTTATTATGACCAGAAACAGCAGTTACAAAGTGAAATGCTCCCATCATATTACCATGATCTGTCATAGCAACAGCTGGCATATTTTCTCTGGCAGCTGCAGCCACTAAATCCTTAACACTAATGGTAGATTGAAGAATGGAATATTGCGAATGGTTATGCAAATGCGCAAAATCAACCGCTTTTATTTGAGATGCAGCTTCTTCATCTACAACTATTGGCGTTGCTTGTTCTTTTTGAAGGCGTGCGTTAATCTTAGCACTTTCCTTCTTAAGATTAATATGTTTTAACTTAATGAGCTGAATCTCAGCAGGATTTTCTTGCGTAAAATTCTCAAAATATTCTGGCTCAACGTCTAACTCTTCTTTGGTATATTGCTTACGTCTTATTAATTCTAAAAAACAACGTGTGGTTGCCTCAACATCGGCTGTTGCATTGTGTGCTTCAGCAAATGGTTGATTGAATAAATATTGATGTAATTCTGTTAAAGTTGGTAGTTTAAATTTTCCGTATCGTCCACCAGGCAATTGACACAAGCTTGCTGTATGTTCTGTACACGTATCTAAAACAGGTAATTCTTGAAGTGGATTAGTTACGTCTTCACGCACAAATTCCGCTCCCATAATATTTAAATCAAACTTTACATTTTGTCCGACAACAAATTTTGTTTTTGATAAAGCGATGTTGAATTTCTCTAAAACTTCAGAAATTGGAACACCTTGCTCTTGGGCTAATTCAGTTGAAATACCATGAATTTTTTCAGCATCATAAGGGATATTGAAACCTTCTGGTTGCACCAAATAATCTTGATGCTCTATACAATTACCCATGCCATCATGCAATTGCCAAGCAATTTGTATACATCTTGGCCAATTATCAGTATCTGTAATTGGTGCATCCCAACGTTTTGGTAATCCTGTGGTTTCTGTATCGAATATTAAGTACATAAAAAAAGCCTCTTTTAATTTCCCCAAAATGGAAAAACTGTTAATCTAAAGTATTTCAGAATATTATGCCGAATGAAATCTAATCAGCTCAAAAGCAGAATCATAAAAGCTTTTGAACTACGCTTTAAATGACCAATAATTAAGTTTTAATTCCTGAAAATCTAGCATATAAAATTACGTACAATTTGAACTTTTTTGAAATGAAGTTATAAACAATTGTAAACAAAAAAGCGCTACTCTATAAGAATAACGCTTTTATAATTATTGTATTATCTATGTTTTATACAGGCTGTAAATAATCTGGAACACCATTACCATCTGTATCAACAGCATCATCAGGATTACCATCTCCATTTGGATCTGCGTTTTCGTTTATAGTTAAAATAGCATCTCCATCGTCATCATTATCTAAGTAATCTACATCTAAATCACCATCTGTATCAATTGGATTTCCGTCTGCATCAACAGCTTCAAACTGTGTTAACACACCGTCACCATCATCGTCATTATCTAAATAATTTGGTACACCATCACCATCTGTATCGTCATCTTCTAAATCATCATTACCATTAAAATCTTCAAATACATTGGGTATACCATCGTTGTCATCATCACTACAGTCTAAGGCATCAATTTTAGCTTGAATGCTCCCATCTGTATCACCACAAATATCTATTTCATCTTGTAAAAAAAGTGCGTACTGTGCACATTTTTCATCAAAATTACCAATTGTAGCTGTTGTATACTGTGAATTTGCCTCTACCACATTTGCCGATGCATATTCACAAGGCATTGTACAATCACCACTTAATTCATCAATTTTAGCTTGAATCGTTCCATCTGGATCTCCACAATAACCACGTTGACTAATTAATGCTTCTTTATAAGTACTACAAGCCGCTGCAAAATCAGCGCTGTTAACAAAGTCTAAACTAGAAGCAAAAGTAGCTTCATAAGCAATAAGTGCATCACTTGCCGCAATTTCAATATCGGCACATGTAAGTGGATTTGCTGGAATCTCACCAGAAACTAGAGGTACTTTATAAAAAATTCCATTTGTAAACCCAATAGAATTTAAACCGTCCTCATCAAAAGCTAAAAATCTATATGTTCCTGTAAATGTCTTATTTACTAAATCTATTTCGCTGATTATAATTTCTCCTAATTCTGGGTAAATAGAAACACTTTCATCTGGTCTGTTGTTTGTAGAAAATGTTGTACCAAATCCATCTAAATATTCAGCTTCCATAAGATCAACCTCACCTACAATAAATGTATTTTCAGAGGCAGAAGGTACTCTTAGGTTTACTGTTTCGTAATTATTAGAACCTGTAATTGTTAAGAATCCATTTGTTTCAATACTTGCTGCGAAAGATGTTGCTCTCCAAAGTTCGTTTTCGCGATCTCCCTGAAAAGCGGGTGAATTAAATTGTACTTCATCACCACAACTAAATACGGTTAAAAAAACAAGAGATAAGAGGATTAGTTTCTTCATGTGTTAATTGGTCTTTTATCTTTGCCTCAAATATAACGAAACAAGAATCCCAAAAGTATAATAATTTTTTATATAGAGCATAACTTGGATTTTTCTTTTAGTTAAAAAGATGTTCTTTTAGTTAAAGTGTACATAATATATTGTGTTTTCGAAAATTATAGTATCTTTGCGCCCTCATTAATAACAGAGGTCGAGAACCTCACTAATTAATTATTATGCCTGTAAAAATTAGATTACAAAGACACGGTAAAAAAGGAAAACCTTATTACTGGATCGTAGCAGCGGATTCACGCTCTAAAAGAGATGGTAAATACCTAGAGAAATTAGGTGCTTACAATCCTAACACAAATCCTGCAACTATTGAATTAAACGTTGATGGTGCCGTAACATGGTTACAAAATGGTGCACAACCAACTGACACAGCAAAAGCAATTTTATCTTATAAAGGTGCTATGCTTAAAAATCATTTAGCTGGTGGTGTTAGAAAAGGTGCTTTAACTGAAGAGCAAGCAGAAACAAAGTTTAATGCTTGGTTAGAAGAAAAAACAGCTAAAATCGCAGCTAAAACTGACGGTTTATCTAAAGCTGATGCAGACGCGAGAGCTAAAGCATTAGACGCAGAGAAAGTAGTAAACGAAGCTCGTATTGCAGCAGCAGCTCCTGTTGTTGAAGAAGTAGCTGAAGAAACTGCTTCTAACGAAGAAGAATAAAAAAATTATTTTTTATACTTTTAAACCCAGACTACTATAGTCTGGGTTTTTTATTTGATTTTTTATGAAAAAAGAAGATTGTTTTTATTTAGGTAAAATTGTATCAAAGTACAGTTTTAAAGGAGAACTTTTAGTAAAGTTAGATACTGACGAACCCGATTTGTACGACAATTTAGATGCTATATTTATAGACCTAAAAGGTAATATGGTACCATTCTTTGTAGAATCTTCGCAACTACACAAATCTAATTTACTACGTTTAAAGTTTGAGGAAGTAGACACAGAAGCTGATGCTGATGCTTTAATGAAAACAGACTTATACTTACCTCTTAATTTACTCCCTAAACTTGAAGGCAATAAATTTTATTTCCATGAAGTAATTGGTTTTACGATAAAAGATACAAACCATGGTGACGTCGGAATTTTAAAAGGAATTAATGATACTACAGCACAATCATTATTTGAAATTGATAAAGATGGTATTGAAATCTTGATTCCGATGAATGATGAGTTTATAGTTAAAGTGGATCGAGAAAACAAAACCATTGAAGTTAGCACGCCAGAAGGCTTGATTGATTTGTATCTTGAAGAATAATGAGTTCACTCCCATTTAAAT
>TARA_R110002050_G_scaffold208996_2_pt1 | contig 10889 bp, 17 predicted proteins | sample TARA_R110002050 | Tara Oceans TARA_R110002050 (sample SAMEA4396988) | marine metagenome | biome: Polar Biome; feature: [DCM] deep chlorophyll maximum layer (ENVO:01000326); material: water (ENVO:00002006), including particulate matter (ENVO:01000060) such as... | depth 25 m
TCTACTATCTTAAAATCAAAAAATATAAAATATAACTGCAATACATAGCAGTACACCGGTACCGTATGGATCAACAAATGTGTTTTAAACAACCTGGTACTCAATGCCCAAATAGCCGGACTAACCGTTTGTGAACAAAACCAAACAAAGGTGGGGAAATCCATACCTGCAGTCGCCCACTTTTCCGGAACAATAAACTGCAGTCCTATAAAAGAGAAAACCTTATCAGAATACAATATGAATCCTGATAAGGCTACCAATAAATTTCCAACCAAAGAGCTGCGAGAGGTATTAGTTACCCCCGCCAGAACCTGGTCTTTTAATCTTTGAACCGTCAACGCTTTCAATCTGGTTTAATGAATCTTCCTCTTCAATACTATCATTGGTACAAGAACTAACGGCAACAATGAACAACAATGCAAATACTACTTTTTTCATTTTAAACTTATTTAAGGGTTATTCCCTAAAGTTCAGAAATGATGCAGTATTAATATTTATTTGATAATTTATTTATCAAAAAGTTGTTCAAACAAAGGTAAAAATCTAATTATATGAAACAACTAGGAAAACCTCTGATTTTATGAGGACATTGTAGTATTCAGACGAATAGTCGCCAACAGTCGATAAAATGCATTTAAACACGCACCTTATCTTGGTGTTAGCGGTCATACTGCCACCGCACACAGCTATCATCTTTTTTGGTTACACCAACCTTGTAAAATATATCAGTTGGTAATGCTTGAATATCTTTATGTTGGCAAGGGAATTTTTCATCTAAGTGAGTAGTGTTAGGTTGGCTTCTAAGCATATACCTTTTCCAAAATATGCAAGTATCACAAGTTTTGCCCACCCCAGAGTACGAACCGCTAACATCGGCTATATGCAATGCCTTGGCTCTTTCTTCTCTTTCGGAGTTTATCTTACTATAATCTTTATTTCTATCTATCATAATTTTCGTTTTTAGTCGGCACTGACATATAGCCGAATCCCGTTGGAAACTATTCTATCCCACGCATAATCTCCCTGGTACTTTCCGTAAAACCAAAAGATAGGCGACGCACAATGTTATTGGCATAACCATATAGCAGACGGTTGTGAATGGCATAACTCTTTTTCTTTACCACACCGGTGGTGGTTCTCCTACGTTTCATGTCTATAAAGCGGTGTTTCATTAAATGATCAAAACTTAGTACAGTATCGGTAGCGTCTATTTTACGATCAGCAAACAGCTCACGACTTGTAAAACCGCTTCGGTTCATTTTTTTGGTCTGCTGACTCATCATATCATCGCCCTCTTCCCGTAATACCGTACGTATAAAGCGGCGTTCTAATATTAGATTCTCTTGTGATGCCTTACGGCGTTCTAGTCTGGTCATTTATTACCGGGTGTATATCTGTTGTCGTAATTACGACATTCTGAAATTTTAAGTAACCAAGCTTACCAAGTACTTCTAGCATTACACCTAAAGATGTCTTTTTCCTTTTTGGATGGCGCCAATTATACAATTGATCTTTGCTTGCACCTAAAGGTTTAATTAAATCGTTATTGGTAACAACTTGCATAAAAAGCTGTTTAATCTGTTCGTCTGTCATAGTCGTTTAAGGTACGACTATTTTTTTTATAATTCAGTACGCAAATTAAATGATACCATATAGCCATTGCACCCCGCTTTTGCCCAAACGGGTGTTATTTTCTCGCTACCCTCTTTTAAATAGTAAAATGTTGGACAAGTATTCGGATTATTTTTTTCACTATATACATAGGTCAAAAACTTACGAGCGACCATTAACGTTTCTTGCATTAGATCATTAAACTCGTTGTAGCTGACATCGGTATATTCGGTTTTCTTTAGAATAAGGAAATCCAAACCATTATCGTACATGACACCTTCTTCATCCCTATAATCTCCGCCATAATCAGGTAGCACTCCGTATAACAACAAATTATCCGCCACATGAACTTCACTAATTCTATTTGCCAATTGTGAATCGTCGATAATCATTTCAATATGATTGATTTCAGCGATTGCATCTTTACACGCCACCAAAAACAACATTAATTCATTCGGTGTTAGTATCATTACTTCGTTTTTAAAGCGTCTTGCTGGACTTTGAAGTCCTTATCTCGCTTGGTTAGATCGTACATTCTCATTAGAATTTCCCAAAGGTTTTCTTTCTCAAGCTCCTTTTTTGAACCGAAGACGCCGCTTTCTGCCAGTGTAAACAAAATACTCTTCATTCCGATACCTGGCACATCTGATTGTTTGGTTTCTGGATCCGCCTCAAAAAGTATGCTTAAATCGAGCTCACGACCTTGCCAGTATATTCGAGCAGACGCAATATATTTCTGGAACGATGCGAACAACAGATAAAAACCATATACCTGGCCAAAGTACATTTTTTTGAAATGTTTCGCCCTTTCTTCCACTCCGTGTTGATTATACGCCTTACGTGGGTCGCCATTGATATTTTCATTAGAAACCCCTATTCTAAAGACCGTTTTAGGACGGCGGTATAACGTCGCCATTAACTGATACAGACATTCATTGTCATTGGTGGCATTATATTCGGAAAACAAGTGCAAGGCATCTATATATTCGCCAAATTGGATATTCTCGAATCCGTCTTTTGGTCCGTAATAATATAATCCCAATAATTTTATTTTTTCAATGGGATTATGAACATAATATTGCTTTAAGATACGAATATCACCTTTACCCTCTTCAAAAAAATCATCTACCAATTCTGACAACATGTAAATGTTTGCCATTTTATCCTCTTGTGCACCTGCATCGCTATCTTCAACAGGTTCCATATTCAGCAAAGCATATACGGCATGTACACGGAACACCTCATAAGGTATTTGTTGTGTCTGCAGTTTATAGATGAGCATAGATAGTTCATAATACTGCCTAGTATCACACTCAGACAAATTCTCTGGCATATAGAACTTATTACCGGTATGTGGAATCTCTATGGTTATCATTGCGCGAATTGCAAGCTATAATTAACATGAACTTTTAACGGCTCCATTCTACTTCTGAACTTCTTGTACACACCCTCAACGATCTGCCTACGAATATTCATTGGTATATGTTTACTACGTGGATTTACTTTGAATTCCGTTTGAATGTAATCCAATATTTCCTTTTTAAGCACCGTACGATCTGCAATTTCCTGCATTAAAGCTTTGTGCAATTTTGCCGTTAAACGGTCATTGGTACGCATTTGGAAATAGTCTTTCCATTGCTGCAACCAATTCTTAAAAAAACGAGTGATTTTTTTGAACATTATTTGAGTTTAAGTAGTTATAAAATTGTCATCCTCATTGAATCCGTATTTTTCGGTATCTGTTTGAGCGGTTGTGGGTTCCTCAGCCTCTTGAACAGGTTCAGCTACAATCTCCTCTATTTTTATAAGGATATCCTCGGCATCTCGCATAAATTCTTGAGCTGCCCAGGCATATTCATTCTGTAATGGTGGTTTTTTGCCTTGAGTTGTTGTTCTATCGCTAACAAAACGCTGCAGTACACCTTCAGGAAACAAGGTTACGGTCAACCTGCCTTTCATTGCCCAGGACAATGCCCAATAGACACAGGCTTCTTTAATTAGGGTATATAGATCTTCATGATCTTGCGGAGCTGCCTTTAGCGTTTCCATCATTTCTTTACCTATACGTGGCAGAATGGCTCGTCGCTCAGCCTGTCTTAACCCTGGTGTAAGTTTTAACAACAGGTATCTGGAGTTGCTGATATCGAACCACTCCTGAACATCTGATGTTTTTGAAACAAATAATGCGTTCAGTTTTTTATAAGCATCAGAAGATTTCCAAGATTCTAGTGTCTCCAGCTCATTCAACAATTGATCCACAGATAAATAGAACATACGCTCCATATTGCTGTTGTCGCGATCTATCATCCACTCAAAGGCTTGCTTTTCATGTTCGTCCATTCGCATACGCCTACCATTCTGCGTATGCCCCACATCTTTTGAAGGTACATATCTGCGATATGCCTCAATAGCTATGGCATCTTGCAACATGGTGATGTAGCCTTGATCGGTTGCCGAGGGATTGCCCGCATCATACATAGCATATATGGCTTCATAAGTTGGCTGGCCTATAATTTCGATAAGCGTTAAACAGGCATTACGTATGAATCTATCTAGATTGGCATACCCAATACTTTTATCGATGAAACCAAGATGCTTTTTCATCTCTTGGTCACCTGCACCATCTTTATTGAAAATAATATTCATGCTATTGATTTTTAATTCGTTTGCTAGGGGTGATATCTTCCTCTCGCTCAGGTTCCGTGTGATAGAAGCCCATTTTTGTTTTCTTATTGGGCCAATTTGCCGCTATAGCAAAATTGATTGCCTTACATACAATCATTTCCGCAATGTCAACACCCGTCTCCAAATATTCTTTCATAGCATAAAGGCGTTCACTACCACCAGTGGAGCGACCACCTTCAGAAACATTGCCCAAAACATTGCCAATACCAATACCGGAACTTACTGCATGGTCTGCACGTTCCGAAATCTTTATTTGAGATTCAATAAACTCTTTGGTATTGGATTTGATTTCTTTAATTTCCCAACCATGTTCTTTCATGTTGGTACCTTCTATTTCAATCTCTTTAGTGGAGTGCCAGAACTTACCGGTATTGGATTCCCCGGATAACACTTTACTGATTGTTTTTAGAAAATCGTTTTTATAATTATTGAAATCTTTCTGTTTGAATTTCTGTCCACGTGCTGCAGCATCATCTTCGAGCATTTTCTTTTTATCATCCCAAAATTTCTGAGGAGAAATCACATGATACTTAGCAGAAATACCTTTCTGAGACAATGCCCTAAGGATTGCCGGTATTGCGGTAGACCTACGTAGCCATTCAAATGAACCATAGATATCGGGCACCGTATAGTAATCTGAGCAAAAACTATACATATTGCTATAGAGAATACTGTTCTTATGCGCGAATGGATTTCTAAAATCAAAAATTGGATAGACCTTAGGATTAAGAATAGCATTAATCATTTCAAAGTTCCAATCAGTAACTACCACATGGGTAGCCTTATTACTAGTATCGGTAAGTTCAGCAGCCAACCTACTTTTATCTGGCATGCTATGTTCCAACTTTGCAATAGTAGGCTTACCAATTCGACCACCACGGCTTAAATAAAACTTAGTGAATACTCCCTCAATATGATTGTAATCTACACATGCCTTGGTCAAGTATTCTTCACCATCCCACGACTGGAACCAGTTCCATATCTCATCATCCTCTACCCATTCCTTTATGAGCTTACCGCTCTCTACCTTTTCAATATAAAGCTTAGGACCTTTACCCCATAACCATTGTGTTTTCTTCTTAACTAAACCAGGAGCAATGTAGTTCTCTTGAACGATATCTCTTATTTGTTTAGGCAACTGATTGTCATTACCATAAGGAAATACACGCCAACCACCTAAATGGTATCTGTTATCTGTCCAGTCCAGCGATTGTTGATCGACACGGTAAGAATCAAAACTTCTGGGATTGTCCGATATCTCGAATGTAAAAGCATTCTGACCATCTTCTATTACTGCATTATTACCTATGTATTCAATATTCATGGCGTCACTTTCATTCCGTTAAACTTCATTAATAATGGTAGATAGAACCACCGGGGCAATGTTTCAGGCTCCACTGTATAACCAATAAGAATTTCACTCTTATCCGATTGCTCTCTTGACAAACCAGTTCGGAGCAATCCTTTGGCAACTTTCTTAACACCCTTGCTATTTCCAATCGAACTATTAAAGGTTATATACTCAAATGAGAATGGTGCACCAATTTTGGTGAGCTCTCGCATCTGTTTTAATGCATCATAGATATTAACTGTGTTCATGCAATTGCTATATGACACAATTATACTAATAGGATTCATTGTTGTTTGTAACATGAAGAGCAACAACAACAATAAGTACTGGTGGTGGTGTGATTCAAGCCTTAATCATATTTCGCAGATTCGGCCGCCCAGGCAATTGCATTTAGCTTTTTCAGCGGGTCAGTGTCTTGATTCACTCAAATCAACTCACTACCTAATCACTTTAGGTTAGTTCATTGATTTTCAGAATGTTTAATTTTTAAAATCTTTTATTAACCTCTGATTTTCTTACAAAATAGATAGGCAATCATTCATTATTTAGATATGATCTAAACTAGATAATTAACAGCCTTTTTACATATAAAAACTCGTCTTTTAGACGATAATTTATTATCTTTAAGTATTGATAATCAAATATTTATAAGTTATGAGTAACACAAAAACAAGTACAAAAACAGTAAACGAAAAGGCAACCACACAAAAAGTTGCACCCAAAGCAACCACCAAGGAAGCCGAAAAAATGAGCCGTTCAACTGTAGAAGAAATTCTAAACCCTAGCGCAAGCGCAAGGATTAAAAAAATGGAAAACTTTCAACTATTGGCAAACCGTTACCAATTTTTAGCGGACAAAAAAGATCAGCTGGATAAGTTTATCATTTCAAGTGATGGCACTAAAGAAAATATAACTCTTAAAAATGCCGAGGGTTACGAGTTTACGGTGTCAAATTCTCAAGTAGTGGAAGAAGTAGTAAAGGTAATGCAAGAAAAATTAAGCCTTTTTATTGCTCACTCTGAAAACGAAATTTTAAAATATAATATCTAACAAAAAATAAAGCCCGTTTAACTGGCAGGTTTCACGGGCTTTTTATCAATAATCTAATCTGTTATGACGAACGAAATTAGAAAGGCTAAAAATAACCCTTTCCTACTCTCCGAGCAAGTTAAATCCATTCTACACAAAAAAGGATTGAGCAAAGTTTTTAATTACACCGATTACGAAATTTTTAAAACTCAATGCAAAAAAGCATTTAACAAGGCGCAGGCCATTGCGGAAAAATTCCAAAACGAAACAGAACAACAAAGCGATTTTAACGAATATATTTTTTAATCATGGAGACAGCACAAAAAACCACAATTCAGCAAAAAAGGGAAATTTTAAAGGATTTTTCCAGTAGAGCCAAAGCCATACGGGAAGAACTTCTAAAACAATGCAAACACCCAGAAGAAGAGGAACTAATTGAAGCAATGACAATTAATCAATTAATTGTAGAGCATATCTACACCGACGAAGTTCACCACAAATTCAATACGTTCAAAGGTTGGATAAAAAACGGCTTTGTTGTCAAAAAAGGTGAAAAGGCTTTTTTATTATGGGGCAGAAAAAAACAAGAGATTGAAAAACCCAACGGAGACCAAAAAACCGAGGAACTTGATTTCTTTCCGATAACGTTCGTCTTTTCAAATAACCAAGTAGAGCCGTTAAAAAATGCCAAAGACTAGAGAAGTACCAGGAGAACTAAAAGAGTTTAATAAATTCTTTAATCAATTAACATACCGCCACGACGTGAGCACCGTTTTTGATGATTTTCTGACCATTTTTATTTGTGTCTTCGCTAGGGAGACACAAGAACCGCTATATTTTGAAACTATAAAACGGTACGATAAAAAGGAGTTAAACTACTTCGCAAAAATGATGGGCGAACTTTTAATGCTGTACAATAACGCAAAATTAAATGAGGATTGGATTGACCCATTAGGCGACTACTACGAAGTTTTAGCCGGTCAATATAAAAAATCTAGATTAGGTCAATTCTTTACGCCTAAAAGTTTATGCGATATTATGGCACATATTTCATTAACTGGTGCAACTTGGGGCAAAAAAATAAATGACCCCACTTGCGGAAGTGGCAGATTGCTTTTAGCTTCAAATAAAGCCGTTCAAGGTAATTATTATATAGCGCAAGACCTTGACGCCATTTGTTGTAAGATGACCGCTATAAATTTATGTATGCATCAAATTAGGGGCGAAGTTCATCACATGGACACGCTAAGAATGACAGCACCACACCGCAGTTATGCAATAAACCCAAATTTTCATCAACATAAAACATTGTTGATTTTAATTAAATAACACTAGTGCAGAGGATGAATTTTGTTAGCATTGCTTTTGAGACGACCTCTTTAAAAAAAACCTGAAAACGCAAGCCGTAAAATAGTGGGAAAGGAAAAACCCGACAACCGACCGAAAACGGTTAAACCCCATTTTTCCAATGCTAGTAAGGGCGAAAAAAAATTTCGCCCTTACGGGCGGGCTTGGTCTTCTTCCTTTTTTAATTTTCCGAAATCCGGCAATTATTTCTACAAATTCAATATTATATTAGCCACATCTAAATTAAACTTATTAACTAAAATCATTAGATCATCAACACTACCATGTTGATCTATTGTGAATATCCGAAAGTTTAAAAATGAAATAAATAATTTTTTCCAAATATCTTTGGCTCTATCAAAAATGCACAATTTGTGTAGTCTTGAAAAATAAAAGCCTCTAATTTAGAGGCTCAATAATAAAGGGAAGGAATATTAATTTTCTCGGGAAAACTTAATGAGGTCCAAACTCAATAAGTGTAGCAAAAAAAATATTCTGGATTAGTGTCCAAAGCTAATCCCTCCCTTTTTAATTTCAAAATATAAAATGAAAAAGGACCCTAACATTATTAAAGCTGTTGTTGGCACCAGGGAAATCATTTATGTAACAGGAAAAGATATACTCCCATACATTCCAGAAGCCATTCTTCCAAATATTGAAATAGCAATGAGCGATCAAAATTTAACTTGGTCACCAGAAATAATTCAACGCTGCACGTTAATTTTTTCATCCCATGGCACGTATATAATTATGCTTGATCATACGCCAAGTAGATTTGACGGCAAACTACTTTTTTCGTTTCATCCTGACCCAAAAAACGAACACACGTTTGACTTTCCACTGAAAGGCAAGCACTTAGAAATGTACACCAAGAGACGATTTTAATTTTACTATATTTAAACAAATCAACTCACTAATGGCAAAGAAAAACATTGAACTAAACGTATCTATTTTCAAACTGAACGGTAACGAATTTACCGAAACTGAAGCAGATGAACTCATTAAAGAATTTGAAGCGTTTCTTCGTGTACAAGGTTTAGATTATGGTGGGTCTCACGAACTTGTTTAATCCATCACACTAGGTTCCATCATGGCGCTGCCTTTTTTATTGCTCGCTACTTTTACCCATTCTGGTCGCCACATTAAGTATTTGAACGCATCACTGAAGTTAGTAGATTGCATGGGCAATTTCTTCAGCTCCAGCTTTTCGCTACTCTTATCTTTCAGCACCTCAATAGAACCGGTTCGCGTATTCTTTTTCATTTTGGTTTTTGAAAGCTCCAGACTACTTTTCAATTCGCGACACTGGTACCTGTCTATTTTCAATTTCGGAATGCCGTCATAATACTCCCCCATCAACTTTTTAGCGTAGTTGAATTCTTCATCATGGTAAATGGTACGTTGGTTCTTGCTTTTCAACACCACCTTCCAACCCGTTGCCACGCCGTCATATTTTTCAATATGGTTTTGAAGCTCCGTTGCCCAATCCTTTTTCATTTGGGCGTACTGGTTTCCACTACGGTCATAATACAGGTTCAGCACTTTATTTTTATGATGTTTATTAAAATCGATGAACTGCTTTGCCAACTCCTTCAGGTTATCGGGCGCCAACGTGTACAGATTTTTTAGGCAATAGTAGTATCTACCTAATTCCTGACCGAGTACCATGCTACACATGTTCCCAAAATCTACACCGGCATCCAACTCTTTATCCAGATTAATGTACTTAAGCGCTAAGCTGGTCTCTTCAATTTCTTCACCAATAGCGTAATCATTATAAAAATCGGAGAAAACGCCGTCATCATAAAAGTGATGTTTGCCCAGGTTAATGTAGAACCGTTCCCCTTTCTTCAATTCTGCCTTTAATGACAGAATACTGGCTTTAAATTCCTCAATACCCAAGGCTTTCAATGAATCCGTAAAATAACCGCTAGTAAGCACGTCTACGTTTACATAACTACTTACTACATAAAAGAAGGTAGAATCTTTACGTGCACGCACCCAACGGGCTGTCCAACGCTCTAAATTCTTGCGTAACGCCCCTGTTTTTGTTTTATCGTTATCACGAATGGCGTTATACAGCTCTTTTTTAATTTCGTTCAGCACAAAGGCCACCTGCAGGGCAAGTTTTATCTGTTCCACGTCCATATTCTTTTCCTGGTCCAGAATCCAATCATAATCCTTATCGCCCACATTGGGCATATCAGTTGTGAATGTCCGACCTCTATAATAGACAGAATGACCAAAATCCACATATTCCCCACGTAATGCGGGAGTCAGTTTCTTTAGTTTGTCCGGATCAATATATTTGGCTTCATCCCCATAAATATGTTGGTAACTGTTACCTGCAGCTCCACTGGGTTGATCCATGGAAACTAGGTTATAGAAACACCCGTTAAATACACTGATGGTATGCTTGTACTGACTTACGGGCTTATACGGTAATTTAAAATGTGCCGGCGGCCGCTCATCGGTAACGTAGTGGGTTCCTTCTCTCCAGCCTTTGCGCTCCCAACCTTCTAACAATGTTGGCACCACGTTCTTTAACGCATTCACATACGTATCCGATACAAACACCTGATAACTCCCTGGCATATCATAAATGATATCCATACTCCGTTCCGCTATAATATCAGAAGTTTTGGCGGTTGCCCTACCCGCTACCAAAAACAGGTTCTTTGGCGCGATCAGGTCAATACTCATTTTAACCCACGAGCCAAATCTACCTTCTACATCTAGGTTTTTATGATTTACGTGCGTCTTCCGAGCCATCTACGAATATTTTTACGGGTAATACTGCAGCTTCACGCTTGATCATTTCACGTTCCTTTTCGCTCAGCTCGGGCAAATTATCTATCTGCTCCGC
>TARA_R110002050_G_scaffold90365_1_pt1 | contig 10873 bp, 8 predicted proteins | sample TARA_R110002050 | Tara Oceans TARA_R110002050 (sample SAMEA4396988) | marine metagenome | biome: Polar Biome; feature: [DCM] deep chlorophyll maximum layer (ENVO:01000326); material: water (ENVO:00002006), including particulate matter (ENVO:01000060) such as... | depth 25 m
GTTCGTAGAAACATTATCTTGGTACAGTGCACCGATATCTAAGATACCGTACATCGATAATTTAGTAGAATCTGTTTCACCGATAAGAATATCAGCAGATACAGTGTTTGCAGTGGTGGCTAGAAGAATCGCAGCTGCCAGTGTTTTAACTGGACTAACCATACCAAGCTTGGCTTGGGATACCTTCTTAACGTTCATATAATTACTCCCCAATGGAATTTTATAATTAGATTTATCAACGGGTTTTCACTCAAAGTTCTTTTTTATAAAAATGCTTTGATGTGAAATTGGCTTATCATCAATTCACTGGGGTTAGAGCATTTTATGTGCCAATAGGTTTTTAATTTATATTTATATTCTTAAAATTCTTTATTTTTCAAGCAGTTATTATTGTTTTTTTCTAATCTAATAAAAAAATAAAATAGCGCGGATTTTAAGCGTAAACTTAGATAGGTAAAGGTGTTTTTTTAGCTGAGGGTAGGCGAGTTGTTTTTTATTAAATTTTTATATATCAAGTGGTTATGTTGATTTTACAAAGGATATACGTGGTTTTAACAAGGATGTTATAAGGGCTTTTTTAGGCGGTTTTGTATCAAATCGAGAGGAGGGCTAATAAATTCCATAAAAAACCTATTTTTGAAACAGTTTGTTTCAAAATTTGAATCACTTTGTTTCGCCAGTCTTATTTGTGAAACGGGAAATATGTGTGTTGTAGACGTTTAAAGGGTTAAGGCGTTCTGTTTTTATATCGATAAATACCTTAATTAGGCTGATGAGTTTTGCGTTTAGCCCTGAGCTATAAAGCTACTTAGTCGTTCAACCTACCTGTAATTACTAGGCTTAACTGCTATAGAGTGTTTATTTCGTTAAAAGTTGCATAGGTTTTTATTTTTTTTTGGTCGGTTTGTCGCATTTTTAGATACGGTATGTTGCATTTTATAGGCAAAAAAACCTCACATTATTATAAAGTCTATATATATCAATGCGTTGAATTATTTGGCACTAGCTTTGCTTTATGTATAGCGTTAGTGATGACGCTCTACTCTAGCTTGGTGGTTGCTGTCGCCAAGTTTTTTTGCTCGGTACATCGTACGTAATATCTCTCCTCACCCATCTCCCTTCAGGGTGTTTTATACGATCTACCGAGCGTTTTTTTTCTTCTTACACGTCTACTGTGCTGGCGATAATGTTGTCGGCTTGTTTTTCCCGTTTATTTTTTCTTTTTGTATCAGCGACTTCTATAGCACATAGGGTTGGATTGTAGTTGATCACGATACACTCTAAGCACTGCACGCACTCCTTCATGTCGATATCCCCCTCTTTACTAATGGCGTCGATTTCACAGTTAACGCGACAGTTTTGGCAGGGCGTTCCACACTCCGCGCGACGTGTAAGCCAGTTAAAAATAGGAAATGCGCCTAATATTGCGAGGCTGGCACCGAGAGGGCAAAGGTAGCGGCAATAAAATTTGTGCACTTTCATCGCTAAGAGTAGAAGGATCAGTGCGTAGATAACGTATTGCCACTCACGTATAAAGTAGAGGGTAATGCTAGTTTTGAAGGGTTCTAGCTCAGCTAAGGTTTCACCTAAAGCTAGGGAATAGAATGTAGCACCGATGATGCTGATTAATAAAACATACTTAAGTTTTTGTAATCGGTTATGCCATGTCGGTTTGATCTTCCAGCGTTTTATCTTCAGCTTAGTTGCGAGTATCCCCGCAAACTCCTGGAGGGCGCCAAAGGGACACAGCCAGCCACAAAAAAGACCACGGCCAAAGAAAATTAAGCTAATGAGTACATAACACCATAGGATTGAGATAATAGGATCTAATAGGAAAGAGGTTAAAGAGGCTCCCTCCATCCACAGGTGCTGTACAGTCAAGAGGTTAACAATGCTGAGTTGCCCTTGAGCGTAATAGCCGATAAAGAAAAGGGTAAACGCGAGGTAGCCCAACCGTATTTTGTGGAATATTTTAGGGTTAAGTACTGCATAATGCTGATTCAAAAAGAGCATCGTTAAGAGCACTAAGCCTAAGGTTAAAAGGGCAATCTCATTTTGTCGTTGTTGCCAAAGCTCTTGCCATAACGCTAACTCGTTGGCTTCTTGATTAAGCTCAGCCTTGAAATCCCCCGCAGGTAGTTGGAAATCGTCATATAAATTAATACCTGGACTTGCCTTGAATATCATTTTTGTACGCGCGAGTGGATCGAAGGTGGCTACCGGTGGAATCCTGTATAAGGCAACCTCATCCCAGCCGGACGCTGGTAGCTCTTTACTGATATCAAAGTCAGGGACTTTCTTGCGTATAACGTCCGTATTACGTTGTTTTAAACCGAGGAAGTTGGAAAAGGGTTGTTGTTTCCAGAGACCTTTACTGAAGAGTAAAACGTACTGATCGCCTTCAGTTTTATAGTTTAGCCAATCTTGGTAGCGCGCGTCAGGTAGAAGGTTTTTGGCCACGAGTGGGTGGCTAAAGTAGGCGGCATAAAGCTCTGCGAGAGGAGGCTGATTCTCTATTGAAACCGGCTGGCTCGGATACCCTAGTTTTTTATCACTGATTGCGGCGTTTATCTGTTGTTTATAAATAGACCAGTGTTTAACTAACCCTCGCTCAACCAGCTGAGATAAGCTCAGCTTTTCGAAATGGTCCATTTTGGGAATATAGTGTGATTGGGACGCGTAGCCCGCAAGTTCTTTCGCTTGTGCAACGGCGCGTGCCGCTTTCGTAATGGTCTTATTTATTGCGTTAGTGGTGACGGTAGCGCTAGTGATGCCGTCAATATAGGTGCTTTTTCCGCGTCCCTTTAGGGTTTTCTGATTATCTCCGCGGATATAAATGTTATTAGATGCAGGCACGTCAATTAATTGCTGCATGTAGTTTACTAATCGCTGAGGGCCGTCACCTTTCATGAAGATAGGTTCATAATGATCGATGACAACAAAACCGGTATAGCGCCCTTCAGGGCTAAGACCAATCATGATATCAATAGGTTTTCCGCCGTATCCGCGGACGGGGAAGATCTCGGCCGTCTGAAACGCATAACCTACGATATCTGAGAAAAGGTAAACGGGGATAATACTTAAATCTTTGTCGTCTTTATCTATATGGCTGGCGGTGGGGAACAGCACCTGTAGTTCTGGTGTGAGCGGCATATTCACCGCACTGCTATAAGAGCTAACCAAAAGGCTTGAGCAAATTAATATGAATCGACAGAGCGTCAATAACGCATTACATACAAAATTCATCATCGCACCTTTTGGTCATCTCTAGGGCAAGCTTAGGTTTTACTTATCTATTTGATGGAGTAAGCGATCAGCTTGCCTTTCATCATATGGGGGATAAGTAATAACTTTTTGCTGCGAAGATAGAGGATATCAGCGGTGCCTTGTCCTAAGTCGAGTAGGGTATTTACTTGACCATCGTTTGATACTTGCATTAGCTTCCCTTGCATCCAGTCGGTGACAAGAAAGGTTGTATCATCTTGTTTCGCTAGACCGTCTAAGTTACCTATAGGGGAACCGTCAGCGAAGTCAGCGATGCTTTTATCTTTTGATGAGATGACAAGTAGATGGCCCGGTACATCGGTTTTCCAACCATCAGTAGGTTTACCCCAGCTACCGACAATTAAATGCTCATTGTCGATATAAAGCCCATTTGGATTGTCGAGCTTTTTATCTTCCAACCAGATCTCTAATTGGCCGCGGTAAAGGCGATAGATGCGGTTAGTGGAGGTATCGGTTACATAAATTATACCGCTTCTATCTATCGCGACGTCGTTAAGGAAATGCTCCCCATCTAGCGTAAAGCGTTTGGTTATCTTTGCGGTTTCTACGTCGATGACGAGGAGTTCGTTAATGTCTGCTACAAATAGGTTTTTACCAAAGATCGCCATGCCTTTAGGGGCATTTAGGCCGTCAACCCATTTGAGCTTTTCGATTTTCCCATCATTGGCGATCAGTGAAATAAAACCATTGCCATCTTTAGCACTCGGTTCGCCATTGATGTTAGACACGTACAGTGAGCGGCGCATAATGTCATAAGCGACAGATTCTGGTTGTTTGAGTTCAGCTTTGCTTTGCCATTGTTCCGTTAAAACAAGTTCATCCGCAGTCACTGTATTACTTAGTGGCATTATTAATGTAAATAATAGACTAGCTGTGATTTTTTTAATCATTTTTGGCTCCATCTAAGTAGTGGATTAATGGGAAACTGTTTGTGCAGCTTTCAGTGCTTGTGCTTCTGTGAGGCTACAAAATTTCTTTTTAGCTTCAGGTGTAGATACTGCGATAGAGAGACCTTGTGAGATACCTTCTTGGTAACGTTCTAAATCGCTTAGCATCGCGAAGCGATAGAGTTTCCAATCATCGTCATTCATTTTGCGAGCAACCTCAGTCGCTGCTACATTTTGAGTGCCTGAAACGACAAATGAATCATAAATTGCACGTTTTAGGCCGGTATCCGATAATTTAAGTTCATCTGCAAGCTCGTCTAAACCACACCAGTGCAGTGTTGGTTCAGCCTTGATCTCATTGCCATGGGTTCTAATCATTTCATCGAAGATTGCTTGCTGGAATTTAATCAACTTCGGCGCGTTGTCTGTCGCTTCCTGTTGTTGGTCTGTATCTGCGTTTGTCATAGTGCAGCAAACGGCAACGCCACAGCAGAGAATAGATAAAAGCTTATTCATACTTATCCTTTATTATTGTTTTTATTCGCGCTATCAAAGCGGAAGGCGAAACAAAAAAAGTGTTTAAAGTTCGTTGATGATCGCATTCATCTTGTTTAAGTAAACGCTTTCAGGAATAACGCCTTGCTCATAAAGTGATTTAACTTTTTTCAATCGAGCTTCAACGGAGTTAGGGTCAATAGTCGGCGCGGCTTTTTGAGCCTCTACCGCTTTTGTTGCGTTTTCTAAACGTTTTAGGCGCTCTTCAATGGCTGACTCTTTACTTGTCAGTTCATTTTTTTGTATTTCAGATAGGTATTTGCTTTTGATCTTTTCCGCGTGGTTTTCAGGTTGTTGATAGTTGTATTGGTGCGCTAACTTAATGCTTAGCCAATCTGTACGATTGTTAACTAAAGAAGCACCAGGGAATGGTTTAAGTTTCCAGTCATGGCTCGCTTCTTTGTTAACGTTACCTGTTGGAAGTTTAAAGTTTGCCAGTTCTACATTGGATGCAAAACGGCTGTTACTGACGCCTTCCCCTGAACGGATATACTTCTTATGTAGGTCAACGTGAACTTCACCAAAGAGCAGGTTGAGAGCGTTGTCTTGGATAAAAGCGGTACCGCTAATGGATAAGCGCTTATCGCCAAAATACACATCTCTAAAGTCTGAGATAGAGAAGGTGACAGCTTCGTTTGCTGAGGCTTTAGTTAATGCATTACTAATGCCTTGTGCTAACAGGTCGATCTCTTTATCCGTAAAGATACGAATATCTTTACTCTTTGAGCTGCTAGATATAATAGACGTTAGGCTATTTTGTTGCTTGGCGCCTATTTTTAATTGGCTCAAGATTCTTGCGAGCTTCTGTGTTTCAACTTTATAAGGGTGGTTCGCATTAATTGAGGCAGCGTCAGAGTTGATCGCTATATAGTCGTTACCTTCCTTCCAGAGCATTTCTGTTGCTGCTTGGCTTGTTGTAAAGGGAAGGGCGAGGGCTGGAATTAACATCAGTTTAAGTAAAGTGGCACGATTCACGGCAATGGTCCTTTTATTATCTTTCTAGTTTTAACCTCATAACGCAAAAGATATGCCACCGTTTCTATATTGGCTGTTAATCCTATAGGAGGGTGCTGTATTCAGCGTAATTACAGGGCTTGGGGCCGCTATGTTAATAAAAAAGGGAGCCGATGGTGCCACAGGACGTTTATATACTGTTGTGCAAAAGCCACACCTGTTATCCATTCGGCGACAACTGTTGCATTTATTGATTTGTGTGTGGTTTCTGTTGAAGTTGGCTTTTTTTACCTAGGCTTGGTGTGTCTCTTTTGTTTGTTTTTGTTGTTGGATATATCGTTAAGTTTTTGTTTTTAAAGTATTATTTCTTATCTTGCTGGCTGTCGCATTTGTGCAACGCTTGTTGTGGACAGTTGTCTTTTTTCTTCCAAATAAAATGGCGTCATTGTTTCTGTTTTTCTTGCTCTCTATTTTATTTTTCAAAATAAATCCATTTAAAATCATGTAGTTATGATTTTGTTTTATGCCTTCTTGAAATTTTGGCTCACCCTTTGCAGTTTCAGGCATAACCAGTCACGAGCTTTTTATAAGTTTGGCGGCTTGAAAAATAAAGATAACTAAACGGTGAGATAAATCGTGGAACGTAGATCATTTTTAAAATCATGTGCATGTATCGCAGCTGTTGGTGCTACAGAAGGATTATCTAGTCGCGCTGAAGCAGCTTCAAAGAAACCAGAAAGTATGCGTCCAGTTCCAGGAGACCAGCTTGTTGTTGAGGACGGTCACGGTAATGCGCGCGTTATTTCCGCATCTGAGTTGAAATTAGAAGTTCAGCAAATCTTAGCGTTTCCTCAGGACCCAAAAACCGGCGTTATTCGAAGCGGCTCTCGTTTTAATAAGGTCATGGTTATGCGTCTTAATCCTGAACTTATGGATGAAGATACTAAGAAAAATTCGGCGGAGGGTGTCGTTGCTTATTCTGCTATTTGTACCCATCAAGGGTGCGATGTGAACTCATACATTGAAGAGAAGAAAGAGTTTTTCTGCTTCTGTCATTACTCAAGATTTGATCCATACGCTGCTGGCAAGGTCACTAACGGACCTGCTACTCGCAAGTTAGCAATGTTACCGATCGAAATTAAAGACGATTTTATTATCGTTAAAGAACCGTTTACACGTAAGCCCGGTTATAAAAAATAAGTTTAAACAGAGTCTCTATTCCCCGGTTGGGGTTCCCTAAGAAGACAAATAAAAACAAACAGGAGTGAGCTATATGTCATTAGCTAAACGATTTGGGGCACTTGCCATTGCATTGGCTGTTACGCCTGCTGCGTTTGCAGTAGGCGGCGCAACCGCTGCAAAGTCAAACCCATTGACAAACTATAATCCAGTTACTGAAGCTAGGTTGCAAAACCCAGAACCAGAAAACTGGCTTCAGTGGCGTGGTAATTATGAAGGTTGGACGTATAGTCCATTAGACCAGATTAATGCCGATAACGTTTCTGATTTGGTACCTGTATGGTCCTATTCTACAGGTGAGTTAGAAGGTCACCAGGCGCCACCAATCGTAAACGATGGTGTTATGTTCATCTCTACGCCTAATAACCAAGTTATTGCGCTTAACGCTGAAACAGGTGATGAGCTTTGGCGTTATAAGAAAGAGATTCCAGAAGAGCTTTTCCAGTTGCACCCAACTAACCGTGGTGTAGGTCTGTATGGCGATAAAGTATACATGGCTGCGACTGACGCATGTCTTGTTGCTTTGGATGCTAAAACAGGTGAAGAAGCTTGGGTTACTTGTGTTGCTGATTGGCAGGACGGTTACTATATGACGTTGTCTCCGCTTATTGCGAAAGGCAAAGTTATGGTCGGTGTTTCTGGTGGTGAGTATGGTATTCGTGGCCATATCACAGCTGTTGATGCTGAAACGGGTAAAATCGAATGGAAAACTCATACCATTCCTGCTCCAGGTGAGCCAGGTAGTGAAACATGGAAAGGCGATGCTTGGAAAACAGGTGGCGCGTCTGTGTGGATCGCAGGTACGTATGATGCCGATATGGGTGTAGCGTTCTACGGAACGGGTAACGGTGGTCCTTGGATGCCTGATACTCGTCCAGGCGATAACCTATATGCTAACTCTGTTGTTGCGATTGATGTTGCAACCGGTAAATTGACCGGTTACCACCAATACCATCACAACGATGCATGGGATTGGGATGAAGTGTCTCCGCCTGTAATTATTGACTACAAGCATAAAGGTAAAAACATTAAAGGCCTAGTTCATGCGGGTCGTAATGGTTACCTATGGACGCTTGAGCGTAACAAAGATGGTTCTATCGATTTCGTTGATGCAGAAAAATACGTGAAACAGAACGTATTTAAGAGTATCGATCCTAAGACCGGTCGTCCAACTTATGATCCTGCACACACTCCAGGTACAGGTAAAACAGTTACTTTCTGCCCATCTCTATGGGGCGGTAAAGATTGGCCACCTGAAGCATACAACCCTAAAACAGGTCTTTTCTACATCCCTGCACATGAGAACCTATGTTCTGAAATGGGCGGTGTAAAACTAGCACCTCGTAAATCTGGTGAGTTGTATATCGGTGTACCTATTGCTGACATCCTAACTAACATCCGTTTAGCGGATGGCGCTGAAGACCACATTGGTGAAATTCAGGCATGGGATCTTAAGAAAGGTAAGAAAGTTTGGCAGTTCAACATGAAAGAGATGAACTGGGGTCCGTTACTAACGACTGGCGGTAACTTGTTGTTCTCTGGTGGTTCTAATGACCGTATGTTCCGTGCTCTAGATGCGCGTACTGGTAAGAAACTATGGCAGTACCGTGCTAACTCAGGCATCACTGCAGTACCTTCAAGCTGGAGTGTAAATGGTACACAGTTCATTGGTGTTCAGGCGGGTTGGGGTGTAGACGCTCAACGTATGCAGGGTGCATTCGATGCTGTAATGGATCATACAACAACAGTTCCACAGGGCGGTGTACTACACGTATTCGCACTTAAGAAAAATGCAGATAAATTGATGGAAAAAGCGGCTAAGTAAGCAGCCAATCCATCCCCCAGAGCCAGGTTAGCGGTTAACGCCTTTAGTACTAACCTGGCTCTTCTTTCCCCTATAAGAATAAAGAGATATGTCATGTTAGAAGCCCCTGTTTATAGAAATTATATTAATGGCGAATTTATGGCGGAGCCTACGTCAACTCTTGATGTATTTAATCCAGCCAATGGTGAGCTATTATCCCGTGTACCCAATGGGTCTGCGGACGAAGTAGATTTAGCGGTTAATGCGGCAAAAGCAGCTCAAAAAGAGTGGGCTGCCAAGCCTGCGAATGAGCGTGCGGGTTACCTGCGTGTTATTGCTAATAAAATACGTGAAAATGCCGACCGACTTGCGACAATCATTACGCAAGAACAGGGTAAAGTGCCAAGCCTTGCGCGTGTAGAAGTCGATTTTACGGCAGATTATATGGATTATATGGCTGAGTGGGCTCGCCGTATTGAAGGTGAAGTAATTACAAGTGATCGTCCAGGTGAAAATATACTTCTTTTCCGTAAGCCAGTCGGTGTTGTTGCTGGTATTTTGCCTTGGAACTTCCCATTCTTTCTTATAGCAAGAAAAATGGCGCCTGCCTTAGTTACAGGTAACACGATTGTTATTAAGCCAAGTGAAGAAACGCCGAATAACTGCTTTGAGTTTGCGAAACTCGTTGCGGAAACTGATTTGCCAGCAGGTGTATTTAACGTTGTTTGTGGTTCTGGCGCAGGTGTTGGTAGCGCATTAACAACGCATTCAAGTGTTGACCTTATTAGCTTTACCGGTAGCGTAGATACAGGTGCACGTATCATGGCGGCTGCTGCGCCAAATATTACAAAACTTAACCTTGAGTTAGGTGGTAAGGCGCCGGCTATTGTAATGCCAAGTGCTGATATCGATTTGGCTGTTAATGCGATTAAGAGCTCTCGTGTTATCAATGCCGGTCAGGTGTGTAACTGTGCAGAGCGTGTGTATGTGCATGCTGATATTGCAGATGAGTTTATTAGTAAGATTACAGCTGCAATGGCTGAAACGACGTACGGTGATCCGTCAGTCGATCCAGATGTTGATATGGGACCGTTGGTTAACAAAATTGGTCTAGATAAAGTTGCTGCGATGGTCGAAACAGCTAAAGAGCAAGGCGCAACGGTTACAACCGGTGGTGCAATTGCTGATTTAGGTAAAGGCTTCCATTACCAGCCAACCGTTATTGCAGGTTGTACCAGTGATATGGAGATCATGAACAAAGAAGTATTTGGTGCGGTACTGCCTATCCAGATCGTTAATGATTTAGATGAAGCGATCGCCATTGCTAACGCATCGGAATACGGTCTTACTTCATCGATCTATACGCGTGATCTGAGCGAAACCATGAAAGCGATTAATGAGTTAGATTACGGTGAAACTTATGTTAACCGTGAAAACTTTGAAGCGATGCAGGGCTTCCATGCTGGTGTTAGAAAGTCCGGTATTGGTGGTGCTGATGGTAAACATGGTTTATATGAATATATGCATACTCATGTTGCATATATCCAACGTTAAGCGCGTATAACTTCATTATAAATCTATATATAAATGAGGAGCGCGAAGCTCCTCATTTTATTTGTCCGTGGAGTATTTGTGGAAAAATTAAAACGGAAGCTATCTTTATTAAATGTTCCTGTTTATGAGATACAAGAAGACAGTGAACTGACCAATGTTCTGTATCAACACCTAGGTCAATTAGGTGAGGAGTTAGTGAGTGCCCCGCTAAAACTATATTTTGGTACTCATAATGTTGATGCAGCTACATCGGACAATCAATTAAATGTAATTGTCTTTCAAACATTATTGGCTGTAGAAGAAAGTTCTATTCTCTTTGTTGATAAAGGTGTTAACGATAATATAAATCTACTAAATGTGTCCCATTATTCGGCGCTTATTGTTCAAGAACGTAATATCGTTGACAGCATAGAAGTTGCTTTGCATCGTATTAGCAGCGCTTCTGGCTATTATAATAATTATATGGAAATTATTTCTCCCGATTCTATTCCCTCTAATTCAATCATTATTATTAAAAAAGATTAATCATTAGCCCGCTAGATGAGTGTAGCTTCATTCCTTCTGAATAAAGTCGCCTGCCTCTCTGCCTCTCTGC
>TARA_R110002050_G_scaffold105076_1_pt1 | contig 10865 bp, 9 predicted proteins | sample TARA_R110002050 | Tara Oceans TARA_R110002050 (sample SAMEA4396988) | marine metagenome | biome: Polar Biome; feature: [DCM] deep chlorophyll maximum layer (ENVO:01000326); material: water (ENVO:00002006), including particulate matter (ENVO:01000060) such as... | depth 25 m
GTTCTAAAATTACCTATTGAGTTTCTTTGTAAACATTCTATATATTCATATAAATAGGAGTTGCAGTTATACACCTCTAATTCCGTAACAAAATGGTTACTCCAAAAAAAGCTTAACCTATCTCTTAAATTATTGTTCAACAAGCTATTGGCATATGCTAGCTGAAACTTGTTCTTTTGTTCTCTCTTTAGTTGATTGCTAGCGTCACTATCTTCAGGATAATTAGCATTGGTCCATGTTGCCCAGGTAGGAGCAGTTATCGTGGGCATATTCAACGCTTCATCAATCAACTGATCAACCAAGGTGCCGGCATTTTGTCCCGTGGCTTGGTCTATAGTGGCGACAGAGGCGCTAAACCCTAATCGTCTATATAAATGAGATGCTCTAAGCTGGTCTAAATTAGCTGTAAACGGAGCAAGAGTAGAAGTATTACAATTAATGAAATATTCCATAGTCTTAAAATAGGCATTTGTATTACGTTCGTAGAGTTGGGGCTTCTATGCTAAACGTTTCGAAATTTGGTATAGTATTTAAAACTATCTATTTTCGATAATCTGGAATCAAATAACGAGAATTATCCTTATAATGGCGTCGAAATTCCTATATTTTCGATGAATTGCACAATTTGAGCACTACTACATGGGAAAACATAACGAGTTTGGAAAGGAAGGAGAACAATTAGCGGTAGACTTCCTTAAAAAGAATGGGTATGTCATTTGCTACAAAAATTATAGGTACTTAAAGGCGGAAATAGATATTATCGCTAGAAAGGATGATGTGCTGGCCATTGTTGAAGTCCGATCAAGAAGCTCAGATTTTCTAGAGAATATTGCTGAAACGGTTACACCGAAAAAAATAAAACTATTGGTCATGGCAGCTGACCATTATGTTAACGAGAATAATATGGATGTTGAGGTTCGATTTGATATTATTACCATCCTTAAAAATACCAAGCAATTTCAACTTGAACATATAGAATCTGCATTCTTTCATTTTTGAATAATCTACCTAATTAGTAGATTTATATAAAAACATTTTGTTTTATTTATAACAAGTTGTTATATTTGCACAACAACCAGTTATAAAAATGAAAACAATATCGTCAGTCGTTGAAGAGTACATCAAGAAAAAACCATTTTTGCAAAGTGCTCTTGCTCAGGGAATCATCAATCTTACATCGCTATCTAGAATAGTAAAACCAGAAATTGAGCATGAATTAGGTAAGGATATTCGTAATGGTGCAATTGTAATGGCACTAAAACGCTTGTCCGATGACCTGGAATTTAGAGCTACTCATAAAATTCTTAAAGTTTTAAAGAATATTGGTGAGATTACCGTAAGGTCTTCTTTGACCGATTATACTTTTTTGGCATCGGACAAAATATTGGTGCACCAAGCTAAGCTTCTTGAAGAGATCAACGATAACCAAGATGTATTTTATACCTCTAGCCGTGGTGTTAACGAAATAAACATTGTTATTAGCAATGTGATGGACAAAACGGTTGAAAAGCTTTTTAAGGATGAAAAATGTACACAAAAAGCAGAGGAACTTTCTTCCATAACGGTAAAATTACCTGCTGAAAATGTTTCGGTACCCGGAATATATTATTTTATTTTTCAGCGCTTGGCTTGGGAAGGCATTGTACTTTATGAAGTAATTTCTACAACCAATGAGTTCACTATTCTTGTTAATGACGAACAAGTAGATATGGCATTCAAAACTATTAAGGATTTAAAATCTCTTTAATTTTCTAGAAATTCAACCACCTCTTTATCAGATTCTGGTTTAGCTAAAAATCGCTTTTCGCTATCCAAGATAAAATAGGTTGGTGTACTTTGAATACCAAAGGTTTTGGCATAATCACTTTCCCATTTGCCTAAAGCAATGGCGTGGTTAAATGCAGGTAATGTGGCAGATACTTTTTTCCAATTAATGGCATCGTCCTCTAAACCAACGGCTATTACCTTTAAATCTTCATATTCTTTAAGTTCTTTATGAAGTGTAGGTAGTTCTTTTAGACAGTGAGAACATGTGCTGCTCCAAAAAATAAGTAAGTAGTTTTCTGCTGGGTCAATGGTTGAAAGTGATTTCTTCTTACCATTGATTTCCCAGGTTATATTAGGAGATATTGCACCAATTCTTAACCGTGAAGCCATTTCTAGTTCATCTACAAGTTTTTGGTCATTGTTAGCTATTGCTGCTTTTTTCAAATAATTTTTAAAAATGTAATCTTGAACTTCTGCCATACCGTTGGCATCCGCAATATTCCATAATTGGTGAAATGATCTTACTTGAAAACCTGTAGATGTATTCACAATCTTAGAAGCGGTAACATTTACATTTTTAATGACTTCTGTAATTAATTGTTCTTTGGTGGTAATATTCACCGGTAATGCTGAGAAAACGTAACTGGCAAATTTATCGGTCAAAAAATTAGAGCCCTGTAGTATAGGGTCATTGATAGTTAAATGATCAAAATGATGCTGTTTTTTATTTTTCAGGAAGGTTTCTAGATTCTCATACTCGGTGGGCAAATAACTACGGTTGGCCTTTATGAATTTATGAGCAATAGTATTGGCATGGTTCTCCTCGTATGTATCTTGTAGTGTTTGTAACTCTTTAAGAATGGTCATGTATTCTTTTTTTGAATCTTTGCCTAGTTCATAATATTCCAATAAACGGTCTTGTGCGGTTGTTATTTTTGAAAAATATTCATTGTACCATTTATTTTCTATTGAGTTGGTTATGGTCAACCCATCTTGAAGGTCAAAATTGAATTTTACCTCTTCTTTTTTATCATAGATGATATCAATGTAAAACTCATCTTGTGGTACTGCATAAACTAGTCTGTACATGCCTGCCTGTGCGGTCACGGGCATTTCTAAAGTAAATGCACCATCTTTAACAGCGGTGTCTTTAGTGTAACGTTCACCATTGGGGGTGAGCTCATAGGCAATGAGCCATTTAAAATCTTTTGTCGGGGAAAAATTGCCGCTTATAGAACCTTGCGCTTGTATGCTTATGGTAATAAAAAAGATGCAAAAACGTAAAAATACTCTCATGCTGAATTAAAAAACAATTATTATACCAATTACCTTGCTAGCACCTGTAAATAAAGATGTTGATTTAAAAGGTATTGTTTTGGTCATTGACGGAGTGAAGATTTTAATATTCACGGTATAAAAGTACTAATAGACCCGCAATTGAAAGCTTTAATTTTGAAAAGGTTATGATAATTCTTTTTCAATTTCCATGTGGCCAAGAGCCTCTGAAATTTTTAGTATTTCTTTTTCATGTACAAAGCCATCTGATAATGCAACTTCATCTAAGAGTTGGGCAAGAGCCTTTTTTTTGGGCAGGGACATTGCACTTAAAATCTTATAGGCTAAATCTTTATTTAAATTACGGGCTTGACCTATAAAGAAACTGTCAAAAGTAAAGCGATCCATTAGTTGGGTAAGGTATTGCATTTCTGCAGGTGCTACTTTGCTATCTGCAAGAATAACATAGTCTACCATTTTTACAACCGCTAATTTCTCTTGTTTTGTATAATTGATCATTAGATTTATTATTCTGTTTCTTCTCCTAAACCAATATTAATAAAAGTATTAATAATTAAATCCATTTCTTTTTTATGGATGGCACCGTCAGATATGGCAACATCATCAAGAATATTGGCCAGGGCTTTCTTTTGCTCATGTGGTAAATTGTAAAGGGTTACCAAAGCATTGTCATATTCTAGCAATCTGGCACGTTTTAAAAATGCATCGTCAAAACCGATTACGCTTTTAAGTTTGTTCAATATTTCCAATTCTGCCGGATGAATTTTCCCATCTGCCTCTATAACTTCGTAAATCATTTTTACAAAGGCCGCTTTTACAAATTCTTCAAACTCCATGCTTTTTATTTTGGAGCTGAAAGATAAGAAAATGACACTATTTTTTATATCATTTTGTAACGAGTTTACTAACAATGGTATAAGTTATAGTTTTTTATTTTAAAATGGGTAATGGCCATACACTGCATCTCTAAATTTTTTATGAAGATCAATCTGGTCATATGGAAATAATTGAACAAATAACACAGCTGTAACTTTATTCACTGGGTCTACCCAGAAAAGAGTAGAAGCGGCACCATCCCAATAAAATTCACCGACCACGCCGTTATTTTCTTCTGGTGTTTTAGGTGGTGCTATACGAACGGCAAAGTCGATACCAAATCCAACCTGACCTTTGCTAGGTAGCCATGAGCGTTTGGTAACACTATCTGGTAAATGGTTGGTAGCCATTAATTTTACGGTTTCAGGTTGTAAAACCTGTACGGAATCTAAACTTCCTTCTTTTACCAACATTTGTGCAAAACGCATATAATCATCTAGGGTAGAAGTAAGACCTGAACCGCCACGTGTAAGTGGCCAATGTGCTGTATAATTACTATAGGTCGTAGTATCTTTAACTAACTCACCTTCACCTTTTCTAATATATAATTTTGAGAATCTATCTCTATCTTTTTTAGGTATAAAATATCTGGTTTCATCCATATTTAAAGGTGATAATACATGTTGTTGTACGTATTCACCGTAGGGGATTCCTGAAATTCTTTCTACCAATAAAGCTTGTACATCTACACTGGGACCATATTCCCATTGTGCACCTGGCTGAAACCATAAAGGTACTTTTGCCATTTTTTCCGCCATTTGAGTAAGTGTATTTTCTCTATTCATAGCATCTGCCTTACGAAATAACTTGCTTAAGCCAGGAATGTCGTCCCTGTTGGGAAAACCAGCGGTATGCCTGGTTAGGTCTCTAATAGAAATTTCTCTCTTTAGTGGTTCGGTTTTCATTTTGCCATTTTTATCTACACCAGCATACACGGTCATATTTTCAAACTCGGGAATGTACTTTGATAAAGGGTCATCTAGTTTGAATTTTCCCTGCTCAAATAAAGTCATTAGAGCCGTACCCGTAATGGGCTTGGTCATGGAGTATATTTGAACTATAGTATTTCTTTGCATTGGTTTTTCTAATGCGATATCGGCATAACCAAAAGCATTATAATATACCTCTTCTCCATTTTCAAAAATGAGTGCAGAAGCACCGGCAATATTTCCAGATTGTACGAAAGCGTTGAGAACCGAATCTATTCTTGCTTTTGCAGTAGTGGTAATTATTTTGTTTTTGATTATAACTTTCTCAGGTGCTTTGCCCTTAGGTTCTTCTTTACAAGAGCAAACAATCAATAAGGCGAGAAGTGGGAGTAGAACTTTTTTCATGAACAGTACATTGATGGTGAAACAGTTAAAGGTATAAAATTATACATTTGACAATTAATTGTTTACGCAATAAGCTCATGAATTTTTTTCCATATTACAGTGTTGACCTGCATTCCTTCTTTAATGGATTTTGACCTTTGTTTTAAAGTTCTTTCCCCAGGGTAGTAGGTTCTGTCTCCCTTTGAGATTGGACTGCTGTCATGGGTAAAACCAATAATTTCGTTTAGTAGTTTTTCTTGAATTTCTGTATCCTTAAAGGTTGATGGGTCTATGCATAGAAATACTTGTGATAACGCGGTTTCATCTTTTTCTAAGCCTATTTTATACGTTGAGTTTCCTGCTGACAATAAAGTGGCTAACATATCTAAAATCATTGATAGTGCAGATCCTTTCCAATAGCCAACGGGTAATGCCTTACCAGAATCAATAATGGCTTTTGGGTCTTTACTTAAATTTCCGTCATTATCCCATCCACCGTCAAAGGGTAAATCTTGGTCGTTTAAAGCTAAACTTTGCATTTTTCCGAAAGAATATTGTGATAGTGCCATGTCTAAAACTACATGTCCATTTTTACGTGGAATACCAATTACTAATGGGTTATTACCAATCTTATTTTCTTTTCCGCCCCAAGCTGGCATATTGGGTATAGTGTTTGTAAAAAGTATAGAGATGCATCCTTTTTCAGCAGCTTGCCACGCATAAGTGCCACCGCGCATCCAATGATTGGTATTTCTAAGGGCAACTAAGCCCATGCCGTACGTTTTAGCCATATCAACAGCCCTGTTCGTACATTTTATGGCGTTGAGTACGCCAGATGCACGGTTGCCATCCCATCTTTCTATACTTCCCATAGCAGTAATTTTACTTGCTGTGGTGTCTATATTAATTAACCCCTTTTTTACGTAATCTATAAATACGGGTATTCTATTGATGCCATGGGAATATATGCCATCAATTGTGCTTTCGGTATGTATACGGGCCAATGTTTTTGCCTGTTCTTGTGGAAAATTGTATTTGGTGAACAAAGTAGCCAATACAGATTGCATTTCTTGTGAAGAAACTATGGTGTGGTTCAAAACGGTTTATTTAAATTCTACCGTTAAGATACATAAGTTGCTACGGATAATAAATTAATATAGAGTCAACACAATTATTGTAACAGGATATGATTAAGCTTTTTTAGAAACGCCTATTTCTGAAAATACATGACGTATTACATCACTTTCCTTTTCATGCACATAGCCATCTGAAATAGCGACCTCTTCTAGGATTTCTGCTAGTTTACTTTTTTTATCTTCAGTCATTTCCTTTAGAATAAGTACACTTTGATCAATGTCTATGGTACGTGCCTGAATTAAGAAATTACTATCAAAGTCAATAATGGGCATTAATTTGCTAAGGGCATTAATTTCACCTTCATGTACTTTACCGTCTGCAACGATTACAGAGTCTATAAGATGGACGATCGCCAATTTTTCTGAGATGTCAAATTCCATTTTATACTGTTGTTTTTTCTTTACTTTCAAAGGGTCTTAATGCTAAATAAGCTCTGTCAATTGATCTTATACTATCAAAAACCAATAAAAGTCTTAGACCGTTACGGGTCTGTTTTTCTTTGATCTTGCATTGCTGAGCATGTGATTGTACATATTGTAATACTTTGGTAAATGTTGAAGTTTGATAAAAGGCCGATTGTTGGTCACTTATAAAATAACCGATCATTTTACCTTGTTTCATTACAATTTTCTCTAAACCAATGCTGTTAGCAATCCATTTTATACGTACTGAATTCAGTAAATCTTGAGCTTCATCGGGCAATTCGCCAAAACGGTCTACAAGCTGTGCTTCAAATTTTTGAAGGGCTTCCTCATCCTTTACTTGATTCAGTTCTGTATATAACGTTAGTCTTTCTGTTATATTATTGATGTAGTCATCCGGGAAGAGTAATTCAAAATCAGAATCTATCTGTGTTTCTTTTACAAATATCTTTTCTTGCTTGCCTTCAACTTCATCATAAAGGTCTTTAAATTCATTTTCTTTTAATTCCTCTATAGCTTCGGCAAGAATTTTTTGATAGGTTTCAAAACCAATTTCATTGATAAATCCGCTTTGTTCGCCACCTAATAAGTCTCCCGCGCCTCTAATCTCCAAATCTTTCATGGCAATGTTAAAACCACTGCCCAGTTCTGTAAATTGTTCTAAAGCCTCAATTCGTTTGCGGGCATCGGTTGTCATTACTTCGTACGGCGGTGTAATAAAATAGCAGAATGCCTTTTTATTACCACGACCAACTCTACCACGCATTTGGTGTAAATCACTTAGACCAAAGTTATTGGCGTTGTTAATGAAAATTGTATTGGCATTGGTTACATCTAAACCGCTTTCCACAATTGTTGTTGAAACCAGAACGTCAAATTCACTGTTCATAAAACCAAGCATTAACGACTCTAGTTTTTTGCCGTCCATTTGACCGTGGCCAATACCTACTTTTGCATCGGGTACCAATCTTTGGATCATACCGGCCACTTCTTTTATGTTTTCAATACGGTTGTGGATAAAGAAGACTTGTCCACCTCTTTCAATCTCATAGCTTACCGCATCCCTAATAGTTTCTTCGTTAAAACGGATTACCTGACTTTCAATGGGGTACCTATTTGGTGGTGCTGTGGTTATGGTAGATAAATCTCTGGCTGCCATCAAACTAAATTGAAGTGTTCTTGGTATTGGCGTAGCCGTCAACGTTAAAACATCTACATTTTCTTTAATTGATTTTAATTTGTCTTTTACGGCAACCCCAAATTTTTGTTCTTCATCTACAATTAAAAGTCCTAAATCTTTGAATTGGACATTTTTGTTGACCAGTTGATGCGTACCAATAATAATATCTACTTTGCCCTCACCTAAACGTTGAATGGTCTCTTTTTTCTCTTTTGCCGTTCTAAACCTATTTAAATAATCTACGGTTACCGGCATATCTTTTAAACGTTCGGAAAAAGTTCTATGATGTTGAAAAGCCAAAATAGTAGTTGGTACCAAAACAGCAACTTGCTTGCCATTATCCACTGCTTTGAACGCGGCCCTTATGGCTACCTCGGTTTTACCGAAACCTACATCGCCACATATTAAACGGTCCATGGGGCGTTCACTTTCCATATCGCGCTTGACGTCTTCGGTAGCTGAACTTTGATCGGGCGTGTCTTCGTAGATGAACGAAGCTTCTAGTTCATTCTGTAAATAACTGTCTGGATTATATTGGAACCCTTTTTCCAATCTTCTTTTTGCATAGACCTTAATGAGATTGAAGGCAATTTTCTTGACCCTGGATTTGGTCTTATCCTTTATTTTTTTCCAAGCACCAGAACCAAGTTTGTAAATTTTTGGCGGAGCACCATCCTTACCGTTGAACTTGGATATTTTATGTAAAGAATGTATGCTCACATATAAAATATCTCGTTCGCCGTACATTAATTTAATGGCTTCTTGCTTTTTACCTTCAACATCTATTTTTTGTAATCCGCCGAATTTTCCAATTCCGTGGTCAATATGGGTTACATAATCACCAATTTCAAGCTTGTTCAGCTCTTTTAACGTTATGGCCTGTTTTTTGGCATAACCGTTTTTTAAGTGGAATTTATGGTAACGTTCAAATATTTGATGGTCAGTATAGCAAACCAGTTTTTGGTCGTCATCTATAAAGCCTTGAAAAAGGGGAGAAACAATGGTTTGGTAATGAACTTGTTGGTTTACTTCTTCAAAAATGTCATGAAAACGTTTTGCCTGCTGTTCACTGGCACAGAATATAAAATTGGTGTATTCTTTGTCTTTATAACCATTTAAGTTTTCGATTAATAAATCGAATTTTTTGTTGAAAGATGGTTGAGGTTTTGAGTGAAATTCAACAAGGTTGGGCGCATCTTTATGAGCATCTTGACTTAAAACCGTAAAACCGGAAAGTTGCTCCCTAAATTCATTGCCTCCCATAAAAAGTTCTTCGGGCTCGGCATGTTTTATATCTTTTGAGAGTTTTGTAAATGCTTCCTTTGCTTTGCCGAAGAAATCATCTAATCTGTCATATAATAAATCGGTGTTTTTAGCAAATACCAATGTTTTAGAGGCAACATAGGTTAAAAAGCTTTGGCGTTTTTCAACCAAAAACTTATCCGCCATATTTGGCACTATGGTAATTGATTTTATCTTCTCTTTTGAAAGCTGCGACTCAACATCGAAAGTACGTATGCTGTCTATTTCATCTCCAAAAAATTCAATTCTATAGGGTTCATCGTTAGAAAACGAATAGACATCTACAATACCGCCCCTAACTGAAAACTCTCCAGGTTCTGTTATGAAATCTACGCGTTTAAACTTATACTCAAAAAGTATTTCATTTAAAAAGTCTAAAGAAAGCGTATCCCCTAACTTCATTTTTAGGGTATTCTTGTCCAATTCTTTTCTGGTGACCACTTTTTCGAACAGCGCATCTGGGTAGGTGACAATTACCGCAGGTTTTTTTCTGGAATTTATTCTGTTCAATACCTCTGCCCGTAAAAGCACATTGGCATTATCTGTTTCTTCAATTTGGTAAGGTCTTCTATAACTGCCCGGGTAGAATAGCACATGGTCTTCACCAATTAGCCGTTCTAGATCATTAAGGTAGTAGGCCGCCTCTTCCTTATCATTGAATATCGCCAAAAACGGTCGGTCTTCAGATTCGAAAATACTAGAAAGTACAAAGGATAACGATGACCCTACAAGACCTTTCAGTTGAATATTTTTTGTTCCTGATTGTTCAGATTCGGCAATGGCGTTTTGCAGTTTCCCTATTTGGGGAGACTGGGCATACCGTTGTTGGATAGAAGAATGACTCAACAGTTTAAATTTTTGCAAATATACGTATACCTAATTAATGGATACCACTCATTATTATCACATATGGGCTACACATTACCCTTAAAAAGTTGGAAATTGTGGTGTAGCTAATAAAGTAAGGTTTATGGAAGAGATTGCATTTGATGTTTTTGTAATAGGAAGTGGTATCGCCGGGCAAACCGTGGCAAAATCATGCGTAGAGGCTGGTTTGAAAGTTGCTATAGCCGATAACCGCGAATTTGGAGGTACTTGTGCAAACAGAGGTTGTGATCCCAAAAAAATATTATTGGGGGCAATGGAGGCTTATGAACTTAGTGAAAATTTGAAGGGGAAAGGCGTTGCCAAAACACCTAAAATTAACTGGGGCAAGTTGCAAAAGTATAAACATAATTTCACCGTTAACGTACCTGTTGCCACAGAGCGGGTTTTAAAAGAGAAAGGCATTCATCTCTTTCACCAATCTCCAAAGTTTATTGATGAGCGAACGTTAGTGGTGGAGGGTAAAAAAATAAGTGCCCAAAAAATTGTGATTGCTACAGGGCAAGTACCTAGAAAAATAGAAATTAAAGGCTCAAAACATTTTAAGAATAGTGATGATTTTCTGAACCTTAAAAAATTACCAGAGCATATTGTTTTTGTTGGTGGTGGCTACATTGGGATGGAATTTGCCCACATGGCGGTACGCGCAGGAGCAAAGGTCACTGTTGTAGATACGGGTAAACGACC
>TARA_R110002050_G_scaffold185970_3_pt1 | contig 10863 bp, 5 predicted proteins | sample TARA_R110002050 | Tara Oceans TARA_R110002050 (sample SAMEA4396988) | marine metagenome | biome: Polar Biome; feature: [DCM] deep chlorophyll maximum layer (ENVO:01000326); material: water (ENVO:00002006), including particulate matter (ENVO:01000060) such as... | depth 25 m
ACACAAACGACGTTCCCATTGCGAATTTGAAGCCAATGCCATCGTTGCAAAATGCCAATATTGTCCATTGGTTTGTTTTACCGTAATACCATGACCAGCGCCATTTGTAAAACCACCTGGTTTAAAACTCATAGGATTACTTTTCATATAGGTAAAAGGACCAGTTGGCGAATCACCAATATAAACACCATCTGCATATACATTAAATTGTGTACCAGGAGCTGCATATTGTAAATAATATTTTCCATTATGTTTGGTCATAGAAGCACCTTCCATATAACCTTCTTTTAACGTTGGATGAAAATTATTCTCACCAAAGCGTTCCCAACCATGCTCTTCTTCATTAAGGTTAATTAATTCCTTTTTCACACCAGTCTCTAAAAAACGGTCATCTTTGTTTAACATTTTTACATGGAGTGGATGTATGTTGGACGATCCCCAAAATAGATATGACTTGCCATCATCATCAATAAATAATTCTGAATCTTGAATATTAGTAGATATTGAAGCTGTTGGTGTCCATGTTCCTGTTTTTAAATCATCGCTGTAAAGAATACTTCCATAACCTGCTGGATCACCAGTAAAATAAACCAAGGAATCCTTGTAGTTAAAAGCTGTTGGTGCATTACTACCTTCAAAAAACCATTGTTTAGGCTTAATAAAATTCCAGTTAACCAAATCTGTAGAATGCCAATAACCAAAAGAGCGCGTAACAAACATATAGTATTCGCCACGAAATTCAACAACTGCTGGATCTGCTCCAGAACGATACGATTTGTTTTTGCTTGAGTTATAAACCATATAGCTATAATCAATATCTAATGGATTACAATACGTTTGATTTGTGTTTTTAGTTTCTGTTTTTACCTTAGACATGGAAGGCGCTTCCTCCTTCTGATTGTTCTCTGTTTTACATGAAACAAGAAGTGCTATAGTGAAGAAAAAAAGTATTTTTTTCATGGTTTATATTTTAGTGTCTTTATCAGTTTCTGGATTGTAAGAAGTGCCTCTATGACCTCTAAGTCTTTCAAATTGCTTAAATGCTCTTTCAACATCAATCTTAGGCGCATTTTTAAACTCTTCTTCTGTTACTTTATATTTCTTTTGTAGCTGTGTTAATCTATTTCTTAATTCAGATTCAATTATATCGTAATCAGAATTATCTATTTGATTATGAATTTCTGACGGATCTTCTTCTAAATCATACAATTCCCAAGTATCGATATCATCATAAAAATGCATGAGTTTATAGCGCTTTGTTCTAATACCATAATGCTTCTTAACCATGTGAAACGCTGGATAATCATAATAATGGTAATACACTGCATCTCTAAAGTCAGCTTCTTTAAAGGTGTTTTCTAATAAAGGACGTAAGGATTTACCTTGCATATCTGCTGGAATTTCAGCTTGTGCATAATCTAAAAAAGTCTCTGCGAAATCTAAGTTTTGAGTTAGATCTTCAATGACAGTACCTGGTTGTATAGCTTTAGGATATTTTATTAATAAAGGCATTGCTAAAGATTCTTCATACATATAGCGTTTATCAAACCAACCTTTTTCACCTAAATAAAACCCTTGATCCGTAGTGTAAATTACAATGGTGTTTTCAGCTAAACCGTTTTCTTCTAAATAATCTAAAACACGTCCAACACCTTCATCTAAAGAAACAATAGTTGCTAAATATTCTTGCAGGTAACGTTGCCCTTTCCATTCTGCTAATGCTTTACCTGATAAATTAGCATCATGGAATGCATCGTTTTTTGCTTTATAGGCTTTATCCCAAGCTACACGTTGCGCTGGTGTCATTCGTTCAAAATCAGTTTTCCAAGGGTTCCAAGCTAATTCTGAACTTCCTTTTGTTTTCGTCATTTTTAAATCATGACCTTCATACATATCTTTATAAATAGTTTGTAACTGTGCATCTGAAGCTAATGAACCTTCATGATTTGTAAAATACGTTTCGGGCAAAGGGAATTTTATGGAATCGAATTTATTAGCGTGTCGTAAAGCTGGCATCCAGTTTCTATGTGGTGCTTTGTGCTGCAACATTAACATAAATGGCTGGTCTGAATCTTTAACCCTTTTAAGATATGCTAATCCTTCCTCAGTAATAATATCTGTTGCATAACCTTCTACTCTAGTAGTATCAATAGTTTTAGCTACTTTATTGGGCGAAATAAAATCTGGATTATAATAATTGCCTTGATCAGTTAAAATGTTCCAATAATCAAATCCTTCTGGCTTGCCATGCAAATGCCACTTGCCAATCATTGCTGTATTATATCCTGCTTTTTGCAATAACTTAGGAAAAGTTTGCTGACTACCATCAAAACGATTTCCATTCATTTTAAATCCGTTAACATGACTAAACTTACCTGTTAAAACTACAGCACGACTTGGACCACAAATAGAATTGGTACAAAAGTTATTTTTAAAAAGTGCGCCTTCATTTGCTATTCTATCAATATTTGGTGTTGGTGCTAATTGACTAATCGGATGACCATAAGCACTAATAGCTTGCTCAGCATGGTCGTCTGCCATGATATAAATAATGTTTGGCCGTTGATAATTCTCTATTTCAGAATTATCTAAAGCTTTATTGTCTTCGTTTTTACAAGATTGAAAAACGGAAAGGCAAATTAATAAAATAAATAATTGTTTCATTTAGTCTGTTTTTTCAATTAGAATTCCACTTAATACAGTTTCTCCAATAATTGCATTAAGTCTAATCGTTAATCCTATATTATTTGTAATATTAATATTTGAAGATTCAGCTATTCCATATTTATCAGCATAGGCTTTTGCCATATTAAATTGGCTGACTATCGTTTTATCATTCAACTTTACATCAAATATTCTATGCATAACATCAGTTTTTGAATCATCTTTTGAATCCGTTAAATTAAAAAGCACTTTGGTTTTATTCTTTAATTGAGGCTCAATAAAATATAAGGTTACTTTATATTTACCATCAGGAATATCAACTTTATAAGTATTACAATCTACAAGTACGGTTTGATAAACAGCTTCATTAATTGTGTTACTAACATTAAAAGGAACAGGTTCTCTTTTGCATTTTCCAGAGCTTGGCAGATAACCAAATAAATTTTTAGTGTATGACCTATCTTTTAAATAAGTAACTCCAAAAACATCATCTCTAAAGCTAATATCTGTACCGACATTAATTGCTAAGACATCGAAGTCGTCTGTTTTTAAATCTTTAATAATTTTTACATTGAAGATAGTGTCGTCAGATGTGCTATTAGTCTCAGCTCTTACTGTATTTATACCTTCTTTAAATGGGATTGTAACTTTAGCAATTCCTGATTCAAAATTCATGTCTCTAAAGAATTCATCATTCACATATAGTTTGCCTTTATCTTGATTTGAAAAAACCACAATTTCATGCGTATTATTCTCTAATAAATTTAATTCCTTTTGATAATTAGCGACATGAACAAATGGTTCGTTTGTTTTTAAAACTGATTGGTACCAGTAATAAACTTCCTTTGGTTCGCGATTATATTGTACTAAGCCTTTTTGATTAACATGCGGAATCGTTTCTCCTCGAAATTCCGAACCAAAATCCGCAAAATTCCAAGCTGTCATTCCGGCAACAAAATCACGATCTTTTACTTGATTATAGTAACCCGAATGCAACAATAATTGATATTCTTGAGAGTAATCGTAACGCGAAGGTTCCGTTGCTGAAACACGCACATCTGCTCCTGGTCCATATTCGGAAACCAGTAAACAACGGTTAGGATAACGTTGATGTTGGTCGTCTAAAAAAACACCTAAATCCTTTATAGTATCGTGGTACCAACCAAAATAAAGATTCCAACCTACAAGCATTGGTAGATCAGCAATTTTAGTTTCGTTATAAAGTTCATTAAAATGCAATGCCATTACAGTAATATGATTTGGCGCTTCTGTTCTGGTTAAATCTTCTAATTGCTTTGCTAACGTATAAGTATATTTTTTTCGGTTTTCCTTTTCTGAATCGGTCTCTTCTTTATCAAAGTCTAATCTTAAAAAAATTTCATTCATATAACCTATCATTACTACAGACGGAAAATTATAATATTGTTTAATGTGTTCTTTTTGCATTTGTTTAGACACATTAAAAAACGCTTCTGTATTGGTCACTTTATTAACGATAGGAATTTCTGTCCAGACCAAAACACCGAGTTCATCACATTTTTTATAAAGCTCACGAGCATGCGGATAATGCGCAAAACGAATGACATTAGAACCCATATCTTTTATAAGTTCTATATCGTTTTTCTGTAATGAAAGTGGTACAGCATTACCATAATTTGCGTAATCTTGATGACGATTAACACCAACTAATTTAATTGGTTTTCCGTTTAAAAAAAATCCTTTTTCTGAATCTACAGTGGTCCAACGAAAACCAAGATTTGTAGATTTTGAATCTAAGACATTTCCGTTATAATCAGTTAGAGTAATTTCTAATTTATATAAATATGGATGCTCTGGCGACCATAATTTTGGATTTTCTATTTCTGGAAATTTGATATTAAACTCTTCAGAAGAAGATTCACCTAATTTAAACCCTTTATGCTCCTCTAAAATGAGATTTCCTTTAGCATCTAAAATTTTTAACTGTAAATGATTTTTAGACTTAGACGTATCAAAATTATCCACCAACAACTTTACCTCAACACCAGCTTGCTTTTCTGAAACATTATAATAATTAACATAATAGCCATCTGAGGCAAAATCTTTTAAACTTATATGTTGCTTTGGTAACGAAATGAATTCTACATCACGATAAATTCCGCCATAAAATGTAAAATCAGCATCTAAAGGAGGAATGTTTTCATTGTGTGAATTATCTACGGTAACCTCAATAAGGTTATAATCATCATATTTTAAGTATGATGTGATATCGAAATTGAAAGCCGTGTAACCACCTTTATGATTTCCAACTTTATGACCATTAATAAAAACCGTTGCTTCTTGGTTTACGGCATTAAATTTTAGATAGTGAATATTATCTCTTTCTGCTGAAGCTATAAAAATCTGTTTTTTATAATAACCCAATCCACGTCGATAACCAGGTTCATCGTCAAAAGCATCCTTATCATTCCATGTATGCGGAATATTAATAATTTTCCAAATTGATTGGTCTTCTGAAAAGTGCCAACCCGAATTTATGGTTTTAGATTGTGCATGAGAATTAAAAGAAAATGTCACACAAATAAATAAGCAAAGTGTAATTATTTTATAAATATTGTGTGACATATCTCAACTACTAATCTAAAAGGGTTATTGTATTTTTGAATGCTACATTAGAATTTGTACCAATTGCTACTTGGAAATCACCAGGTTCTGCAACAAAATCTAAATTAGTATTATAGAATTTTAAATCTTCAACTGAAATATTAAAGGTTACGGTTTTGGTTTCTCCTTTTTTCAAAAATATTTTCTCAAAACCTTTTAATTCTTTTACAGGTCTTGTTACAGAACCAACGACATCTCTAACATACAATTGAGCAACCTCTTTACCATCATAATCTCCAGTATTAGTAATATCTACAGACACAGTAACTGTATCTTTACTAGACATAGACGTCTTATCTAGTTTAATTTCTCCATATTTAAACGTTGTATAACTTAATCCGAAACCAAAAGGATAAAGTGGTTCATTACGAGCATCTATATAATTGGATTTAAATTTTTCGAAATGTCCTTCAGAATTTCCTAATGGTCGTCCTGTATTTTTATGATTATAAAATAATGGTACTTGACCAACATTTCTTGGGAAAGTTGCAGTTAATTTTCCGGAAGGATTTATATCGCCAAACAACACATCTGAAATTGACAAACCAGCTTCACTACCAGGAAACCAAACATTTAGAATGGATGGTACATTTTCATTTTCCTCAACCAAGGTTAATGGTCGCCCTGTAAACAATACTAAAACTAGTGGCTTTCCTGTTTTTAGTAATGCCTTTAATAAATCTTTTTGAACCTGAGGAATTCCTATATCTGTTCGACTGCTGCTTTCTCCACTAAATTCTGAAGATTCTCCTAAAGTAGCTAAAATCACATCCGATTTTTTTGCAATAGCAACAGCTTCATCTATCATTTGCTGATCAGTTCTATCATCTCTTGGAATGGTTTTGCCAAACATTGTAGCACGTTTTTCTAACTTTAAATCGTAATCAACGTTACTACCTTTAGCATATAATAAATTTACATCGTCTCCAACCGTTTGCTGTAATCCGTCCCAAACTGAAATACAACTTTCATGGTCTGTAGACACACTCCAAGTACCAGCCATATTATTACTAGCCTTTGCTAAAGGTCCTATAGCAGCAATTGTACCTGATTTTTTTAATGGTAATATTTGGTTAGTGTTTTTAAGTAAAACTGTTGATTCTGCTCCAACTAAACGTGCGTAATCTCTATTCTCTTGTGTGTAAGTATCATTCTTTGCGCGCTCTTCATTACAATATTTATAAGGGTCATCAAATAAGCCTAATTGATATTTTGCTATAAGTACACGTTCTACAGCTTTATCAATATCTTGTATTTTAATATCACCGTTATCTAAAGCAGTTTTTAAATTTTTAATAAACGCAGCAGAAATATTTGGTGAGTCGCCTGCCATATCCATATCTAAACCAGCTTTTAAAGCTAAAGAAGTTACAGCTACTTCGTCTCCCATTCCGTGTGCCATCATTTCGTAAATTCCGGTATAATCTGAAACCACAAATCCGTTGAATTCCCAATCATCACGTAATAAATCTGTAAGCAACCATTTATTACCAGTTGCTGGTACACCATCAATTTCATTAAATGAAGCCATAACAGAACCGACACCTGCATCTACAGCGGCTTTATAAGGAGGTAAGTATTCGTTGTACATTCTAATACGACTCATATCCACTGTATTATAATCTCTTCCAGCTTCTGACGCTCCATACAAAGCAAAGTGTTTAACACATGCCATTAAAGTATTATTGGCAGACATATCGTTTTGCTGATAACCATTCACCATGGCTTTTGCAATTTGACTTCCTAAGAAAGGGTCTTCTCCATTACCTTCAGAAACTCTTCCCCAACGTGGATCGCGAGAAATATCTACCATTGGTGAAAATGTCCAGTTAATCCCATTTGCACTTGCTTCCGAAGCAGCAATCTGAGCCGTTTTTTCAATCATTTCCATATCCCAAGAAGCAGATAGACCTAATGGAATTGGAAAGGTGGTTTTAAATCCATGAATCACATCCATCCCGAAAATAAGCGGAATCCCTAAGCGGCTTTTTTCTACGGCTATTTTTTGAACTTCGTATATATTTTTAATATCCTTAATATTAAAAAGACCACCTATTTTACCTTCTTCAATTTTTGAAACAACATCAGTACTTTTTGAAGAACCAGTTGTAATTGGACCTGTTGCAGGTAAATTTAACTGACCTAGCTTTTCATCTAACGTCATTAAACTAATAATGGAATCTACTTTTACTTGAAAAGGATTATCGCTTTTAGATGCTGTTGTTTTTTTATCATTGGTATTGCACGACAACACGGTTAGAACACCTATTATTAGTGTGAAATATTTTATTTTGGCGAATTGAAGTTTTTTCATTTTTTATTTTTTTGATTTAGAGAAAAGCCATGTTAATAATTCTGGTTCTGCAAAGGCAGAATCCCAACTGTTATGATTGTCGTCAGCGTATAGTGTAAAATTTGGTTTGCCTCCATTTTCTAAAATAGCGTTTACCATTTTTACAGAGCCTTTTGGATCTACAACATTATCATCTGCTCCGTGAAAAATCCATAGATCTACTTTAGTTGCATACTCCTTGGCTAATTCTGCATTACCATTGCCGCAAATAGCAAAAGCAGCTGCAAACATATCTGGTTGTCTCGATAGAATTTCAAACGTTCCCATGCCACCCATAGATAAGCCACCAACATATACTTTTTCCTTATTTACATAATCCTTACTCGTTACTTCTTCCATTAAATCTATAACCAATTGCATGGGCTTTGTTGCCTCTTTATCTTTTGCAAACTTTAAACTTATTGGATAACTACTTCTGTCTACATCTGCATTAGACCAATAACTATCTTTTGGACATTGAGGAAAAATAACAATTGCCGGAAATGCTCCACGATTCATTTTATCCGTAAATAATTTACTTCCATTTGCTAGTTGTTTTTTATTATCGTCGCCACGCTCACCTGCTCCATGTAAAAACAACACGACAGGATATTGGTTGTCTTCTGAAAAATTTTCGGGATACATAATGCGATACTTCAAAGTGTCTTCTCCTTTGATATGTACTTTTTCTTTAAATAAATCTTTTTGAGCAAATACAGTTGTTGAAGACAGCACCAAACAAAAGATTAAAAAGTTTTTTAATTTTTTCATTTTTTAAATTGATTTAATAAGTAAATCCTAAGGCATCTAAACCATTTTGAACATCTTCATTTTGCATGAATAAATTCCATAATAGTTGCGACCTATAGTTTTCTATCATTATAATTTCAGGACCTTGATCAATAGCTAAATAACGTTCTGTAACCCAATCATTATATTGAGGACTAAAAGCATCGTAAAAACCTGCATTACCCAATAAAATTTCGTTTTTACTATAAAAATAATGCATAGCTGCTAATGACTTTTCTGGCGTATATGGAATAGAACTAATTGCTGCAGTAGGCGAAATAACACCTGTATCATTTTCTGGATCGTGAGCCGTATAACCTACAGAACCATCAGAATTTCTCGTATAACTAGCTGTTAAACCCCAACAATCTTCACCATAATCTACATAACTGTTTGGATTATCTACACAGTATAAATAGTTGATATTTGTATGATTCACATTTAAATCCCAATAATTAGCATACTGATCTGACAAGTTTCTTGGATCCAAACCTAAATAAGAATAATGTGCCCAAAAGAGAGGTCCTATTCCTGTGCCAGCATGATCTAAAATTAAAGGTGTATTATATTGACTCGCAGACGTAACAATATTTCCATTATCTGCCCAACCTTGATGGTAAGCCTCAGCCGGAATTGAATAATCTGGCGAAGCTGCACCTAAAACAAACGCTATTAATGTTTCGTTATATCCTTTTAATTCTAAATTAATTGCAAAATTATTAGACGAACTCCAATGCCAATACAATGCATTTTGTCCTTGTGTGTACCAATCCCATTCTACACCTTTCCAAAGTAAATCTGCTTGTGCTGCAAGTTCTGCTTCTTCTGTAGAACCGTCTTTAAAATATTCTTTTACGCAAATTAGTCCTTGGGCTAAAAAAGCGGTTTCAACTAAATCGCCACCATTATCTTGATCACTGAAAGGAATTATGCCACCTGTTCCTCCATCTATCCAATGCGACCATGCTCCATGAAAACGGTCTGCACCTTCAAAGAAGTTTAAAATTTGAGATAATCTTGAAACCCCTTCTGCTCTTGTAATATAACCACGTTCAATACCAACCAAGATAGCCATTAAACCAAATCCACTTCCTCCTGTAGTCACTACATTCTGACTATTAGTAGGGTCGTTAGGGTGATATCTTTCTTTTGCTGCACCAGAGTTAGATTCGGCATAGTCCCAGAAATACTTAAATGTCGTTTCTTGAGTCAAATCCATTATTTCCTCATCAGTTAATGTTTCAACAACAGGATCATCATCACTTGGGTCATAAGGTTCTTGATAACCCGGTCCATCATCTGAGCCACAGCTAACCATTACTAATGCTATAATTACTAGTTTAAAAATCTTCATATTAATCAATATTTTCATATTTAAAACCTAATTTATTTAGGCCATTTTGTACATCTTCATTTTTCATAAATAATTTCCAAAACAAACCTGTTCTATAGTTTTCTATCATTACCGGAATTGGTCCTTGGTCTATAGCTAAATATCTAGGTGATGACCAATTATGCTCAAAACTAAAAGCATCATAAGGCCCATATTTACCAACTAAACTATCGTGATTTTTATATATATTTTCTAATACGTTCATACTCTCTCTTGGTGTATAAGGAAACGATGATAAAGCTGCTGTTGGTGAAATAACACCTATATCATTTTCTGGTCTATGCCCATAATAACCTTTCATAGAATAGCTTGATGTTAAACCCCAAAGACTATCTCCATAACCTTTAAAACCTTTTGGATTATCTACAGCGTATTTAAAATGAATTTTAGCTTGATTTTGGGTTAGTTTCCAATAGTCTGCATATTGATCCGTTAAGCCCTTTGGATTTAATCCTAAGTAAGAATAATGTGCCCAAAAAAGTGGCCCAATTAAATCCTCATCGTGCTCAAAATAATTTAATACTAAATCTTCATCGTAAAATGTTTGGTCTGAAACAATATCTCCATTTCTTGCCCAACCATTATCGTAAACCGACTTACTAATTGGATATGTTGGTGATGCCGCTGCAAGCACGTACATAATTAAACATTCATTATAGCCACCAACCGTAAAATTCATTTCCCAATTATATTCTGGTGACCAATGCCAATACAATACATCTTCTCCGTTTTTAGTGTACCAACTCCATTCGACTTCTTTCCAAAGTTTATCTATTTTATCAACTAATTCTTGTTCTTTTTTATTTCCGTTTTTATAATATTCTGAAACGGATAGTAAGCCTTGTATTAAAAATGCAGTTTCTACTAAATCGCCTCCATTATCCTTTTTACTAAACGGATAAACTTTTCCTGTTTCACCATTAATCCAATGTGGCCAAGCACCATGAAAACGTTCTGCCTTCTCTAAAAAATTGACTATTTTAAGATATCTATTTAAGGCTTGGTCTCGAGTAATCCAATGATGTTCTACACCAACTAAAAT
>TARA_R110002050_G_scaffold54666_4_pt1 | contig 10857 bp, 8 predicted proteins | sample TARA_R110002050 | Tara Oceans TARA_R110002050 (sample SAMEA4396988) | marine metagenome | biome: Polar Biome; feature: [DCM] deep chlorophyll maximum layer (ENVO:01000326); material: water (ENVO:00002006), including particulate matter (ENVO:01000060) such as... | depth 25 m
TTAGTTATTAGAAAATAATCTATATTAGACTAAATTCTATAACTAAAATTTAAAAATACTTTTACGTATTTTAAGGCTGCAAATATATAAATGTATTTTCAAGAAAAAAACATAAATCGAAACATATTTAGTTTAAAACATAAAAAATGAATTCGAGTTATAATTTTATACAAAGTAATAAGGTATAGAAGTAAAAACTTAATCTAATTTTATTAGAAACTATTTACTCATATTCGCCAAAATCAGACAAGATATTATTAAAATAAAAACACTAATAATAAACGATTATTAGTGTTTTTGACACTTGTTAATTCTAAATTCGTCGGGATGACAGAATTACCTTTGTTTTTATAAAACACTGTTTTACAGTACTTTAAATGCTTTTATTTAAATGTATTCACCTAATTGCACACTAAAGTCAAAAAGAGCTATTTAAAAACAAAATTTATTTGCTTTAATTAATGTAAATGTACAAAATAAAATAATCTAATTAAAATCTGTCTAGTTGCTAGTTTTTAATAAACTTTTGTATTTGTTTTAATTTGCCTGACTGTACCTCTAAAAAGTAAATACCGTGCGATAAATAGTTAATATTTAATTGATATTCTAATTGTGGGTTTGAAAGTTGTTTAGAAGTTAACAATCTTCCGTTTATATCAAAAATTGAAATGGTAACTACACTTGTATTAGTTCTAATTATTAATTTACTACTAGCTGGATTAGGATAAACCGAAACGGAAATGTTATTATACATTTGAATATTCAATAGTACTGAATATTCAAAGGCTCCTACATCGGGGACAATTGTATTTCGAGTATTATTATTAATATCATAAAAAACAGGAATACCACTTCCACCTGCATTATTAGCCAGACTATTTGATAGGATATCATAATTGGAAATATCATTTTGATGTGCAGCAGAACTAGGTAATGGGTTAACAACATAGTCAATTGGAGTTGAAATAACATTGTTTGCAGAGGAAATTTGGTTATTAGTGCCTTGGCTATATATAACAAAACCTTCTGCTATGGTTGGTACAGTGATAAAGTTATTATGAACATTAACATTATCAACATCTCTAATTCTAACAATTCTGCCCTCTGTACCGCTTTGAGGGCTAACTGGTCTCCAATTGGCAGTATTGTGATACACGTCTACCAAACCTGAAACCACGCCATTGTAATCATGTCCTATAAAAACAGCATTTTGATAACCATCTATTACATTATTCCTTATTACAATATTAGTGGCTTCTATATTGATTCCATTGATTGTGTTTTCCCAAGGAGGAATATTATAGCTAGGGTTTTGTCCAATATAATTTCCTTCAATGGTTACATAACTTATTGCAGCAAGTGTAGCACTGTTTTGAGGATTTACACCCAACATTCTATCCATCTTATTCTTATAAATCATTACATAACGCTGCCCATCCCCACGAATTTGAATTGCTGTCTTGGTTTCTATAAGGTTTGTTAATGTATTATGTGCAATGAATTGTTTTTCACCCCCTTGAATACGAATACCATGTTCAGGTTGAGGTGTTCCGACCAAATTATTTATTGCATTTCCAACCAAGGATAATCTTGTTCCATATCCTGCATAAGTTGCTAATACACCAAAGTCATGAATAAATGTATCAAAAATACCGACCCCATCGCAGTTATCATTGTAAATGGTTCTTGAAGTTGAGCCTTCTAATTCATTGTCTATTATAACTACATTTGAACTATCTTCAATGTCAAAGTTTGCGCCACCAACATTTGGAGCGTTTACTATTACATGAAGATCTACAAAAGCTATATCATCTATTAAATCCAATTGCAACATTTTAACTTCATCTATAGTTCCTGATAATATAGGTTTGTTACCGTTTCCATAGGCACCAACTATCATTTTTCCTCCTGATAGGTTTTGAAAATGATATGAGACATTAGTAAAGGTATCTCCTCTTTTAAATAAGATACGTTCATTGGCACTCAATTGGCTAAAGGCATAGTTAGCGGTTTGCCATGGTGCACTTTCTGAGAGACCATCATTTGCATCTTCCCCTGTAGCAGAAACATAATAGGTAGTTCCTGAAAAAGGAGAAACAGTTATGGTTACAGTTTCTGTATCTGTACTACCATTGGGAGCAGTAATAATACATTGTACAGTATAAGTTCCTGCTTCTTCAAAAACATGTCCTACTACCATCCCTTTTATGGTTTCCCAATTTCCATTTGGGTCGTTATCATTCAAATCAAAATTCCAATTAAAATCAGCATTAACTAAATCATTGGCACCAACAAGCCCCATAGTACTGGTGGCATCAAAAAAAACGTAAAGAGGTGCAACACCTGTAGTGTGACTTGGTTGTATTTGTAGGTTTACTTGTGAGTAGAGCTGTGAAATATTAAAAAACACTATTGTTGCAATGATGTAATATACCTTATTTTTCATCTGCTCATATTTATTGTTTTCAACGGTCAGATGTAACATCCATACTATCATTTTTATATGTGACATTGCTCTTTTTTGAAGAGGTTTTAATGTTACAAATTGGTTTATGGCACTATAGTTTCTTCTAAACACCAGTTATCCATAAAGGCTAGATGCTCATCTATGAATGCTTTTGTGCCATAATTTAAAGGACAATAGGAAATGGCATCACCTCCATTTCCTTTATTTACCTGTAGTTCTGTTCTATTACCAACCCCTACTTTTCCTAAGATTGCACCCTGTTGAACATTATCCCCCTTTGAAACTGTTACATCCAAAACATGATCATAAATAATAAGCCACTCTGATCCTGAAATTGGTCTTATGTGGATTTCATAATCGAATATCCCTTCGTTCATGATAATCTTTTCCACTTTCCCTAAACTGGCAGATCTAACACTAACGTTGTTGCTGTTAGTAATATATTCAATAGCTGGGCTTTTTTTAGATGCAGATAGTGCTTCGCCAAATGCAATGGTGCTATGAACCTCAGAAAGAGCTACAGGGGCTACTGATAAAAGTGGAGGCTCATTGTTTACATCATCATTACTACATGAAAACAGTGTGAAAATCATAAAAAACCCGACAAATACATGTTTCATAAGTTAAAAACTAAAGGCTTCTATTTTCATAGCTTATGTTATAACCAATAAATTGCTCATCCGAATAATTGATTTGAAAAAAGATAAGGTTTCCGTTGTCATCCCGTACGTTGTTCTGGTACAGAAAAGGTTTCTCGTTGGTTATAACTTTTACAATTTTGCTTGGGCTAAAATAATATAACTCATAACTAAACAAATAAAACAACAAGCCAGAACAAATGTGATGTGCTGGCTGCATGGGTACATCATAAAAAACACCTTTACTTGCTTCGTCTAAATCAAGACCAAAAACATTTCCATTAATATTTATATCCTTAAGGTGGTTTTTGGAATCGAAATTCCAAGTGGTAGGAAGATTGCCAAATTCTCCATCAACAGTATAACTATTAACAGCGCTATTATAAAAAATAGATGTTTCTATTTCGGTACCGCTTGAAACAAAGTCAATATCATCAATGATACCATTTACATCATATGCAAAAGAAACCTTAAGCGGTATATTGTCTGTCTCGTCCGTAATTTGAACATCCTTCAAAAGCCCCTGATCGTTATATTGAAAATCATATACAATGCGAGTGTTTTCACCATCTGAAGATCTCTCTATGTTAATTTGAGACAAAAGATTTTTGGTAGTATAAAATAGTTTATAAAGCACAGTTTGTTCTGTATTATATTCTAAGTCTATTGTTTTGGGAAAATAACCCATTTTAGATTGTTTCAAACTATCTTTACTACAGTTAAAAAACATGCTCATAAAACATAGCAACGTAACATACCATACTTTCTTCATATCATTTCTATTTTAATTCGTAGGTAACCACTATATCATAGAAAAATTCTCCTGGTGGACGGTCGTAGAATAAGGCAACAGAATAAGGTTTGTCTAATAGAGATGAATTTTCTTCTACTATCAATATGTCACCTACCTGTTTATTTAAGGTCTTGGCAAGCAAGTTTGCTTTTTTAAATGCCTTATCAAATGCCATTTGTGCTATTTTTTGAGCTTCTTCATGGTCAATTTCTATTGTAGAACTTGCACTTAAAGGCTGTAAAATGGGTAATTTAATATTCAAAAACCGTTTCATATCTTCTACCGATTTCGTCTCATATTCATAAATAACACCTGGTTTTTGGTAACCCATAGTTTCAAAACCAAAAGTTCCAGGGTGTTCTTTTACATTTTTCCAAGACAAACCATTTTCTTCTAAGCTTTTTTTGAAATAGGCTTTTATTTGATCCAGATTCATCATGTTATTATCAAAACTGGAAAAGGCATTACTTAACGAAACATCGGCTTTGAATACTGGATCTGGATCGATATAAACAATCTTAGAACTTACTTTAATAGTTTTAGATTGTGCTTGTGCCACAGCCCAATTGCAAATGAGACAAAAAGCCAATAGGTGAATACTTGTTTTCATAATTGATTTTTATAGGATTACTGTTTGGTTATTTGAGAAATTGAAAGATGTTATAATTTTTTATGAGAGCTAAAAGATTTTATTGCTTGACAACTTTTACTGTTTTATAGGTTTCATCTAGTTGTAACTTTAAAACATAAATGCCTTTAGAAAAGGAACTTGTATTAATGGTTACATAATTTGAATTTTTATAGTCTTGTAAATACAATAATTCACCTTTAATATTATATATCTGTATTTTAAAACGAGGAATATTTTTTTCTAAATCTATATGTATTTTATCTGTTGCTGGAATGGGGTATACAATAGATTGGACATCTGAATATATAGTTTTAATACCCAAAACATTCGTGTTTGAAAATACCCGCACATGTCCAGAATAGATACCATTAATACCATCATTAAGATACGCACCAATGGCTACAACACTTCCATCGTCACTTAAACTTACTGAATGTCCAGAGCGGTCTTCCAATGCTTCTCCATCAATATCGCTATCAATTTGTTGCCAATTACCTTGCTGATTTTTATAGATTCTTACATGACCAGCTTGGTCTGCAAAACCGCTATTGTGGTCTGCTCCAACTGCTAGAATGGATCCATCGGCATTTAGGCTTACAGAAACACCAAAATTATCTCCTACGTCTTCACCATCAATATCGTTTCCTATTTGTACCCAATTATTACTCTGATTTTCGAAAACACGAACATGGCCTATACTGTTATTATCTATTGCTCCAACCGCAAGAATGTTTCCCGCATTGTTTAAACTAACAGCTCCTCCAAATTTATCGTTCTCGGCTTCTCCATCTATATCATCCCCTATTTGCACCCAATTATCTGTTTGATAGACATATACCCTGACTTGTCCAGAACCCACTGTTGCATTACTATTGTTTGGTGCACCAATGGCAACAACACTCCCGTCTTGGTTAAGACTTACAGCATACCCCGAATTATCTTCTGGATTTTCACCATCAATATCACTACCTATTTGTACCCAGTTTCCACTTTGATTCTCATAGACACGAACCTGGCCGAAATTGCTTCCAATATCTTCTACCAAACCGTTATCTGGTGCGCCAATGGCAACCCTATTTCCATCAGGACTTAAGCTAATTGAATATCCCGAATGATCACTATAAGCTTCTCCATTAATATTACCACCAATTTGAGCCCATGCACCTCCCTGAAATTCAAAAACTCTAACATGACCAGATTCAAAACCATTGCCATTATTATCTGGTGCACCTACCGCAATAGTATTCCCATCTGCACTAATATTCACTGAAAAACCAAATTTATCACTTACAGCTACACCATTAATGTCGTTTCCTTTTTGTTGCCATACATTTGAGTTATTTTCATATACTCTCACATGCCCGGAGGCCGAACCTGCTTCAGCGTTAAAAGGAGCTCCAACAACCACTGTATTCCCATCGGCACTTAAACTTATGGCAAAACCGGATTGATCGTTTGTAGCTTCTCCATCGATATCATTTCCTAACTGTGTCCATTGTGCAAATAACATAAATGGACACAGTAATAGAATAAAAATTATAACTGTTTGTTTCATTTCATCTGCTAGTATTTATCGTTTTTGCGTGTCATAATTCGATTAAAGCTTGTCTTGGGTTTATTGGAAGACTCAGTACGGTATAGAATACCCAATTAGTCTGACGACTCAGAAATATTGAAATGCACAAGAACTTCTTTGTAATCCATTTTAGAATAATCAATGGCACTTTTTTCTGAGGAAGGTACGCCACCTGGAATTATAATATATCTATAATCATCATATATCGGAATGCCGATATCTGAACCATCAATGGAGCTTATCCAAATGGCAATGTTTTGATTAACATCATTGACTTGAAAATCATAATATTGCATACGTAACCCGAATATCGATTTTGGTAATGGTTCAATATGGGTGTATGTATCCGTATACCTGCCATAGACCATGATGACTCCAGTTGACTTTATTTCATCTGTCAGTTCTTCAATATTTTCAATTGAAAAAGATGCATTCGCACCAACAATAGGCGATTCAAAACCTGAAGCTATCCAGTCAGAATAAATGACATTGGCAGTTCCAGCCTCACCCTGTTCTCCATCAACCCCAGGAATTCCTTGCTCTCCTTGTGGTCCAATGGGCCCTTGGTCACCCTCTTTAGAACATGCCATTAATAGTAGACAACAGAGAATGGTCCAAATGATTTTGTTTAAATTTTTCATATCCAATGTTTTTAAAAAACTGAGGATGATTAAAATAATTTTTTAACCACCCTCACCTATATTATGAGCAAGATTATTCGGGAATATTGAAATGCTCCAAAAGCTCTCTGTAGCTCATGTTAGTATAATTTAATGAAGATTTAGACTTATCTGGAGCAGATTTAGCACTACTAGCTGAGATTCCTCCAGGCACTATAATGTAACGATACTGTTGAAAAAAAGTGAATAGATTGGAGCCACCATCTAAAGTGTTTACACGAATTTGAAGTCCTGTGCCACCAGTAACTTCAAAAAGACCAAAACCATAATATTCATTCTGGGCAGCGAACACATAAGGTAGACTGTAAACACCATCTGAGTCTGAACCATTGTTACGATTACCATAAACCATAACAAGATCAGTGGCCAAGTTGAATTCTGATGATAAAAAAACATCGAGTCCCATTATATTGGACTCTTGGGCGCCACTTAATAAATAATTTGCATCTATCCAATCGGAATAAATAACATTGGCTGTGCCAGTTTCACCTTGTTCTCCTTGTGGACCTTGAGGGCCTGCTGCTCCTTGTTCTCCTTGAGGTCCAATTGGACCAGTTGCACCATCATCTCCAGAGCAAGAAGTCAAAAAAATTATTAATGAAGCTAAAAATAAGGTGTTAATCAATTTTGTTGTTTTCATAATCTATATTTTTTTATAATTAAAGTTCGAAAATAGTGGTGACTGGTTTTTCTTGAGTCCTAATTCTTTTAAAGTTAAAGAATACGGACAACCCCTTTTTCAGGTTAGTCAAGAAACACTTTGTATAGATTAGGTGATTAAATAGATTGCTATTTTTTAATAGTTCACTTTTTTAAATCTTTTTTGCACTTACTTGTAGGATATATTTTTTAGAGGATTCAACAATTACCTAAAAATCTAAATTTGTTGCTGTTAGGAAATAAATATCTCTCAATAGGGCAGTCAACTCTTAGAAGTTACTCCTACTTAGCTACACAAATTAGTTGGATAATACCAAATTGTTTTTTTTAAACTCTAATGGAGTAATTCCCGTTTGTTTTTTAAAAGCTGAATAAAATGCAGATTTTGAATTAAAGCCTGCTTCAAGACCTACAGATAAAATTGTATAATGGTTAAACGCTTCTGCATGGAGATTCCGTTTTACATCTGCAATTCTATATTCATTAACAAAATCGATAAAACTTTTATTTAACAAACTATTTACCAAACTTGATAAATAACATGCTGAAATACCTAATCTTTCTGCTGTTGAAGACAGGCTTAAATTAGGATCTCGATAAATTTTATCAAAACGCATTAAACCTTTTAGCTGTTTAAAATATTGATTGTCTTTAGTAAAGGGTTTTCGTGACTTCTGATAAATTTCTTTAATCTTTTGGGCACATAACGCCGCCACGATACTCAATAAATGAAGATGTTTTTCTGTATAAAAACCTTTCTGAGGATGCTCAGAATCTATAATGCCAAAAAGTATATTATCAATTATAATCGGTACACAAATTTCCGATAATCTAACGGTATCATCAACAATATAGCGCGAATCTTTGGACGTATCATTAATAATTTCTGCTTTTTTAGTGACCGCCACATGCCCCACTATGCCCTCTCCAAGGTTAAGTCTAATTGGATTAAGGATATTCTTCGAACAAGGATTCTTGATACCATAGGCCGCATGTTGGGTTAGTTCCATCCTGCCATCGTTAAAAGTATAGATAACACAGTCTACAAGACCTAATCTGTGAATAACATTTTTGGTAACGTCCCAGAGTACCTCTTCAACAGATTCTTTTAAATATAATGAAGAAGAAAAATAGCTTATTGCTTTAATTTCATCCATTAAATAGGATTGAGTCTCCATTGCATTTGTTTTTTAAATCCAACTGATTAATAGATTTAGCAATTTCATTCTTCAACAAAATATTGGGTTTATTGGTACCTTTTTTAATAATTGACGCTGAAATATATTTTTCACCATCTTTTATTTTGGATTATTATTGTCCCATACTAAATGACTATTAATACTTTAGGATATAAAATTATAGTGAAGAAATAAGCGAGGATGAAAGATATGTTTCAAACTATAGAGGATATGTAACATGCTTCAAAAATAATTTTTAGAGCACTCATAATAAGTTTTTTACAATCTACTTATTTTGAAAAAACTCGCTTGGTGTCGTGCCATAGACTTCTTTAAAACACTTAATAAAGTAAGATGGTGTATTAAAGCCTACTTGATACGCAATTTCTGAAACCGTAGCATCGGATTTTTTGAGTAAGTCTAAAGCTAATTTTAAGCGTTGTGATCTAATAAACGCAGAAGTGCTCATACCAACAATCGCTTTTAATTTTCTATGTAGCTGTGTCCTACTCATGTGCATTGCTTCTGCAAAAGCTTCGCTAGTAAAAACTGAATTGGTAATATTATCGTTTAGAACTTCTTTTAAACGTTTTAAAAATTCTATTTCTGTTGAGGTAATTGGTAATTCTGGATTAATAGTAAAGTTTTTACTAAAATGCTTTTGTAATTGCTGCCTGTTTTCAATAAGCTTTTGTACCCTTAACTTTAACTTTTCACTATTAAATGGCTTAGCCATATAGACATCTGCTCCTGTTTTTATGCCTTCAATTTCATTTTCTTCACCAACCTTAGCTGTTAGTAGAATTATGGGGATATGGCTTGTTAATTCGTTATATTTTAAAGTATTGCATAAGGCAATACCGTCTTGAACTGGCATCATAATATCACTAATAACAACATCTGGAATATGCTTTAAAGCTAAATCTATACCTAATGCTCCGTTATCAGCTTCAATTATTTTATATATTTCATTAAATATGGAAACAATAAAAGCACGTACATCTTTATCATCCTCTACTATTAATAAAATTGGTTGGTTTTTATTTAAATCATTAGGTTTAATTATAACATTACGATCTGTTTTGTCAATAATATTCTTTTTAATTTCATCATCATTAAACACATCTTTATGTATAGGTAATGTTACTGTAAACTGAATTTTATTAGTATCTAAAGCAGTTGCAATTATGTTACCTTTTGACAAATTCACCAACTCTTTTACTAAGGCTAAACCAACTCCTATACCTTCTGAAGTTTCATTATCTTGATAAAACCGTTGAAACAGTTTTTCAAAATCTTTTTTAGAGATACTTGTGTTTGTATTAATAATATATAGTACTAACATATTATCTAGTGCCCTGGCATCAATAATAATGTTTGTGTTTTCTGGTGAATATTTAATAGCATTTGATAATAAATTCGTTACAATCTTTTCAACACAATCACTATCATACCATGCCTTTTCAAGATTATGAATTTTACTATTTATACATATTCGTTTTTCTTTAGCTTTATATTGAAATGCTGACACAATTTGTTTTAATAGAATACTAAGGTTTCCTTGAGTAACTTGCAAACGTAATTGCCCTGAGTCTATTAAAGATAAGTCTAACATTTGATTTACCAAATTAAGCAATCTGTTAGCATTTTGTTTTACTAATTTAAGTGATTTACGATCTTGTGGTTTTAGCTTTTTTTTAGATAATTGCAGATCAATCGGCCCAGAAATAAGGGTTAATGGTGTGCGGAATTCATGAGAAATATTGGTGTATAATTTTGTTTTAAACTCATCTAATTTTTTAAGGCGTTCTGTTTCTGCTTGCTCTAATTGTAATTGTGTTTTAACCTTCCATCTAAACTCTAAATACTTATAAATACTGTATAAAAAAAGTAATATTAGTATGGCATAAAGAGCTTTTAACAAATTTGTAAGATACCATGGCTTTAAAATAGTAAAACTGTACCTAGCTGGCCTTTTATTCCAAAATCCATCATAATTACTGGATATAACTTCAAATGTGTAAGTGTTTGGTGGAAGATTTGTGTAATGTGCTATATTGGTATTTTTAGCATCAATCCAATCTGAATCGTGATTTAGTAATCTATATTTGTATTGATTACGTTCTGGCTGAGAAAAATGCAAACCAGCAAAAGTAAATGTTAATGTATTTTGATTATGCTTATAACTCGCATCTTGTTTTAAAGGCTGTATTTTATTAAACACTTCAACTTGA
>TARA_R110002050_G_scaffold137116_1_pt1 | contig 10855 bp, 10 predicted proteins | sample TARA_R110002050 | Tara Oceans TARA_R110002050 (sample SAMEA4396988) | marine metagenome | biome: Polar Biome; feature: [DCM] deep chlorophyll maximum layer (ENVO:01000326); material: water (ENVO:00002006), including particulate matter (ENVO:01000060) such as... | depth 25 m
CGAACCGTTAATTCGTGACGCATTAGCCTTTAAACTAACCAAAGACGGTTATGACGTTGATACTGCTGAAGATGGGGAAAAAGCAATCCAAAAAATTGAGAGCGAAGAGTATCAAATAATCATCAGCGACATTATGATGCCCTTTATTAGTGGTTTCGAGTTGGTTAAAATCTTAAAAGAACGAGGTACGGATGCCCCAGTTTTAATGTTAACCTCTCTAAACTCAGAAACCGCAGTATTGAAAGCATTTGACCTTGGAGCAGATGACTTTATGACTAAGCCATTTAGCCCGAACGAATTATCCGTTAGAATTAAAAAGCTGTTGAAAAACGCTAAAAAATAACTTATCGTGCGCAGATTTTTCACTGAAACCTATTACTTCCTTGTAGCCCTTGAGCCGCGTTATAAAATTGTGCTCTTCTTGGTTATTACGCTGCTTTTACTAGCAGCTGTGATGGTTATTATTGTGCTGCGCGAGCGTTCTAGAAAAAACAGTGTTGAAAATCGAGAAAGACGTATCAGCCGAAATGTTGAGCCTATTATTCAGGAAATTGTTTTTAGCGAATACGACGGTGGTGAATTTAAAGATGCCATTAAAAAAATCAATCGTATTGTAGATTCCGCCCTTTATCGCAAGTCGAATATGGCCATTCTCAACGAGCTTATACTTTATTACCATCGTAACCTCGGGGGCGAAGCTTTCAACCGCTTGGAGATGCTTTACCGTGAAATTGGTCTTAAGCAGATTGCCTTAGACAACCTTCGTACGGGTGAATGGCATATCAAAGCAAAAGCGATTAACGACCTCAGTACCATGCGAATGGGCGAGTCTTTATTCGATATTCTTCAATATACCGATCATGATAATCAAAATGTGCGTTACGAAGCGCAGTATGCGGCGGTGAAACTAGGCGGTAAAAAAGCTATGAGTTTTCTTGATGACCTTGATACTCCAATGAGCGAGTGGCAACAAATTAGATTACTCGATCAGAGTTTGAAATTTGAATACGAACTAATTGATCGCGTTGGTACTTGGCTACGATCTAACAATAACTCAGTAGTGGTTTTTGGATTAATGATTATGCGTCACCTTAATCAGTATCACGAAAAAGGAGAAATCCGTAAACTACTGTATCACAAAGACGAAAAAGTACAAGAAAAGGCTATTGAAACCGCACGCGAACTAGCTTATGCGGAATGTCTTGAGAACCTCTACGAAGTGTACGAACTCACTAAGAAAATTAGAATTAAGAAACAGATTCTGCGCGCCATGGGCGATTTAGGAGGATCCAAAGAAGTAGGCTTCTTACGGGAAACTATTGCCAGAGAAAAAGAATACGACTTGGTTTTTGAAGCCGCGCAATCCCTAAAGCGGATGGGGCGTAGAGATGTATTAGTAAGTTACAAAGAACAGGAGCTTTCTGAAAAAGGAGAAAGCATTGTGAAGCATATTTTGGATGATAGAATTTGATAACCAAAATTCAGTTGTAGACGTTTTAATCTATATCTTTTATTTCATCACTTACGGATATACGGTATTCGTAATGATTTCCTATCTGGTACTTGGTCTCTTATCGGTAGTCCAAGCTCGTAAGTATCTGCGCCGAAACTCCTACACCGATTACCTAAATATTTTACAAAGCCCAGAGGCACCCACCGTTTCTATCTTGGCGCCAGCCTATAACGAGGAAGCTTCGATAATTGAAAACATACGATCGCTCCTTTCTATACGCTATCCAAACTTTGAGGTAATTGTAGTTAATGATGGTAGTCGCGACAGAAGCCTTATCAAACTTATCGAAGAATATCAGCTCGAACCGGTTGACTTTGCCGTAAACTATGCCTTGGCAACAAAAAACGTGAAGGCGGTTTACAAATCAAAAAACCCAACCTATAATAATCTTGTAGTTGTTGATAAAGAAAATGGCGGCAAATCAGATGCACTGAATGCGGCCATTAATGTTTCTACTGGCGATTACACCTTAAACATTGATGTTGACTGTATTTTAGAAGAGGATTGCCTATTAAAGCTCATGAAGCCTTTTTTAGAGGAAACTGAAAAAAATATGATTGCCACTGGCGGTGTGGTAAGGATTGCCAATAACTGTAAAATTGAAAAGGGACGCATTACCGAGATTAACGTTCCTAATAAACTCTTATCTCAGTTCCAAACCTTAGAGTACCTGCGGTCTTTTTTACTTGGACGTGTTGCCTGGGGCTCTTTAGACGGATTACTTTTAATAAGTGGTGCTTTAGGTGTTTTCCAGAAAGAATTGGTTATTGCCTGCGGCGGCTACGATGATGATACTATTGGTGAAGACATGGAGCTTACGGTTAGAATGCGTCGTTATGCCCGTGAAAAAGACATTGACTATGTGGTTGGCTTTGTGCCCGATCCACTATGCTGGACAGAAGTACCCGAATCTTGGGCTGTTTTGCGTCGCCAAAGAAATCGTTGGACCCGCGGAGCTCTGGAAACCCTTCTCGCTCACAAGCGCCTTTTCCTAAATCCATATTATGGAAAAATAGGAATGATTAGCTACCCTTACTGGTTATTATTCGAATGGTTAGCTCCACTTATTGAGGCCTTTGGGATTTTACTTTTAGTATTGTTTAGCCTTCTTGGGGTAATCAACATTAGCTTCCTTTACCTATTTATCGCCTTAATTTACGGGTACACGGTCTCCTTTACTATTGCAACCTTATACATAGAAGAGATTACCTTTTTCCAATACAAGAAACGGCGTCAGCTTTTACGTTTGGTACTAGCAGGACTTTTGGAACCACTTATCTTCCACCCCTTCTTGGTGTATTGTTCTGTAACGGGTAACTGGGACTACTTCTTTGAAGGCAAGAAAGCTTGGGGTAGTATGAAGCGCGTAGGATTTAAAAAACCTGGCAATGGTAATAAAGGACGTAAGATCACTTCTTCCAAAGCCACGTCTGGACCTAAAAACCAAGTGCGTACTAGCCCTGCCGGGGCCTGATATTCTCCTATAGATAAAACTCAAATAGTGGCCCTTAAGTATTAGTTTGCTAATTCTTAGGGGCTATTTTAGTATTTCTCCCTTGGCTTTCTTAGAGAAGACTAAGCCCAATACTGAGCACCTATATTTTATACCGAACTCAGGTTATCAGACTTTCAGTAAAAGGAAAAGATGCAGCTTGACTCATGGGTCTAAAGCAAAGGTAGCAGAAGAAGAGTTTTCAATTTTACTATTCCGCATCTGCGGAAGCGAAAGAAAGCTGCAAGGCAAGATCCAGAGCAAAAAAAGTTGCCGAAAAAGACGATAATCTCTTTGGCAACTCTTCGATAACTTTCTGAATTGACTCCTTAAACCTTTAAAAGCCATGCACCTGGATAAGAGCCCAATAAATTTATCAAGGCTCTATCCGCCTCTTTAATGGAGGGATAAGATCCTTTGGAAATTCGATAAGTTCCCTTTTCGGGGAAGTAGATCAGCTTCATGTCCTCAGATTTCTTTTTCTTTAAGAAGTCTTCCGCCTGTTCTTTCTCGGTAAAACTGGCCACAATAATATGATAGGCCTTTTCATTTTCCCCAGCTAAAATCACCGGCGGTAATGATTCCTGTACTTCACCTCGAGGTTTTAAGGGATCTATAGCATCTTCTTCCTCAACCTTTGAATCCTGTGGCTCTGCTTCGACAGTCTCTTGCTTGTGTGAAGACGGCAACCTACCTCCCACTCTATACCGATTTGGATCCGAAACAATCATCACCTCATTGAGCAGTTCCGATTCCTCGCTTGTATCCTTATTCTCATCAATAGCCTTAGGTGAAGAGCCCGCAGCTTTTAGTCGCGCACCACGCTTATAACTATCTTCGACTTGAACCTGCTCCACTTGCTCCTCAGAGGCAGCTTCTGCTGCTTCTTGCTCTGCCATGGTAGCCTCAATCTTCGCCTGCCTAATTGCGGCTAAAGAATCTTCTCGCGACTGTAATCGTTCTTCTCTTAATAACCTTAAAGAATCTCTATAAGCCTCTCGCTTTGCTAAATCTTCTTTGCTTAAAGGTATCCTATAAGGCAATCTACCACCCCTTCTTAAAGCGGGTTTCACGCCTGCATTTTGCATGCGATATCGCGGATTAAATTGTCCATCACCACGGATAGAGTCGAGACGACGTTGATTAATCGAATCGCGTTTTTCTTGCGTTTCTTGTTCGAATCTTGCCTGGGCTTCTAGTTCAGCTATTTCGCCTTGACTCAGGTAAACCGTATCACCATACTCTCCAATATAATACCCTGTTCTTGCGGCTTCTTCTCTTTCTGCCTGGAGCACTGAATCGCGATAAGCTCTTTCTTTATATCGGGTTCCCAAAACTTCTTCCGGATCATAAACCCTTCCACTGGCAATCAAGTCGATATCCGGCAATGGCATATTGTTACGGCGGTAATAGGGCACGTAGTTGGGATAAGAGGAAGGTAGTGGCCGCGGGCCAGAAATAGAGTCCTTTATCTCAATATAATCTTCAAATATTCCGGAAATCAGGGGCTCGTAGTATTCCCAAAAGAACTTCTTACGATCAAGCTCATCTCGATTATTGTAAAAGAACTTCCGTAAGAATTGGACCCCTTTAAAATAGCTCAAACCAAAGGGCGTCGGGCTATCTGCCCAGTCACCACAGAAATACCACCGAAGATTTTCCTTATGATCGGCTAGGATCGCGGGAAATTCATTAGGTAAAAGTTGTGACCCTAAAATTGAGTCGCCCCTTGCATTGGTGTGTATCTTATAGGTTGCGTAAACATTATTCGTGTCTTTGGCAAAATTAATATCAAACCAATAAGGGTAACGGATAAATTCAGGTAGGCCGTAACGTTTTACTAAGGTATCTCCGGTATTTAAAATGGGGATTTCGTAATCAAGATCTACACCCGCTTGCAAGATTAAAATTCTTTCTGTCTCATGCACTAGCACCAAGCCCGGAATATCAGGATAATCAAAAGGCTTCTTGTAGTAACGACGATGCAGACGCTTCATCCAACCCGGAATATCAGGGTTCAATAGCGTATCTAAGGAATGGTAATAGCGACCTGTCCAGCCAGTAAAATCAGATTCTAAAACCCGCTGCATCTTATAGCGTAAGTTTAATGAAGTAGGTGAGGCAATATTGTTAAACTCAGTAATGGTTAATTTCCTATTGCGGAACATCTTCTCAAAAAGCAAATAACTCTGTTGCGACAGTCCACCATATACCAAACGCGACCGTTCATTGATATCTCTTCCGTAAACCCACTCATTGGTATAGATGCCATAAGCATCCGTATAATAGATGTATTCTAAGTCTCGCGCCAAACTATCAATCTCCTTTTGGCTGAAAACAGTTAAATCCTTAACCACATATTCGGGTCGGTTTACTGGAAAAAAACCATAGTAATCTTCCGTAATCTCATACTGCGATCCATCTTTCTTTACGTACTTATTATTGGTCGTAATCCAGTTAAAGGAACGGTGTTCAACACCCGAGCGATCCAGAACCGTTTTGTCTAAGATTAATCCAGGTAACTCAATTTTGGGATAAAAAAACCAAACGAGAAAACTCCAAAAAGGAATTAGGATTATAAGAAAGAATAGGATTTTTCTACCTAGATACTTCAATTTGTAAATCTATTTAACTAGCAATTAGCTACTAACAAAATAACCTGACGAAATTAAGCAAAGAAACTGCTTCACTCAGCACAATTTACCATTTTTACTAACAGCCACTCGGGCACAAATAACGGTTTAAAGATAAGACCACAGTGGCTTAATTTTACATCGAACTCAGGTTAACAGCTTTTTAGGAAATTATAAATAGCAAAATAGCTACTTTCGCACGGAATAGCAATAAAACCTATTTAATGTCATCAAAACAAGACCGATTTACCAAGAGAAGATTGCGATCTGCCTACCTTTCGGTGGTCATTAGCATTGCCTTGGTTCTTTTTGTTTTAGGGGTTTTTGGTGTATTACTAATTAACACACAAACGATTAGTCGTTCCATCAAGGAAAATTTCGCGATTAGTATCCTTTTGCAGGATGACGCATCTACGGCTGAAGTGAATCAATTTTTCACTTCCCTTAAACTGGCTCCTTACACCAAATCGGCACAAATTATCTCCAAGGAGGATGCAGCTGAAGAATTAAAATCAATTTTGGACGAAGATTTTGTAGACTTTCTCGGCTACAATCCTTTGCACGATGGCATAGAACTCAAGTTAAAAGCCGAGTTCCTAAGCAGCGAAAAGCTCGCGGAATTAGAACGAGATTTCTCTAACAAAGCATTCATACAAGAAATTGTTTACGACAAAATTCTTGTCACTAAAATGAATGACAACCTTCGCATTCTTAGCATCGGTCTCATTAGTGGCGCGTTTCTACTTACCCTAATTTCCATAGCGCTTATCAATTCTAGCATAAGGTTAGCTATCTACTCCAAGCGCTTTATCATAAAAACTATGCAATTGGTGGGCGCCACCACAGCTTTTATCCGCAAACCCTTTCTCTTCCGCAGTTTGGCGCAAGGGATTTTAGGATCAAGCATCGCTTTAGTGTTATTATTCAGCCTGATTACCTGGCTCTCATCCTACATTCCTGGCTTCGCCGAATTCCAAAACAACTATTTTCTATTAATTCTTGGTCTTAGTATTCTAATTTTAGGACTACTAATCTCACTTACTTGTACTTTCTTTGCGCTAAAGAAATACCTGAGACTAAAAACAGACCAACTATACTTTTAACTATGCAAAAGCAAAGCTTTGTTTTCGAAAAAAAGAATTACCTGCTAATGGCTCTAGGGATAGCCTTTATGATATTGGGCTACCTACTAATGCAAGGTGGAGGAAGTGAAGATCCGAACGTTTTCAATGAAGAAATTTTCAATGCACGTCGCATCACTTGGGCCCCTTTAATGCTCATCATTGGTTTAGTAATTGAAGTTTATGCCATTATGGCCTCAAATAGCTCTAATGGGTAATTTAGAATCTTTAATTCTCGGTGTGATTCAAGGTCTCACCGAGTTTTTACCAGTCAGTAGTAGCGGTCATTTAGAGTTAGCTAAGGCCCTTTTTGGAGATGACTCTTTACCGGAGGAAAGTCTCCTTTTCACAGTTGTAGTCCACTTTGCTACTGCTTTAGCTACCATACTTGTTTTCCGCAAAGAAGTAGCCACCATTTTCTCTGGATTGTTTCAATTTAAAAACAACCAAGAATTTCGCTTCTCCTTAAATATTATTATTTCCATGATTCCTGCGGCTTTAGTGGGTTTGTTTTTGGAAGAAGAGATTGAGTCCTTATTCGGTGGTAAAGTTTTATTAGTAGGACTAATGCTATTAGTTACAGGCGTTCTTCTATTATTTGCAAACAACACCGAAGCGAGCGATAAAAACGTAAGCAAAGGAAAAGCCTTTATTATTGGCGTGTCCCAAGCTATTGCCATTTTACCCGGTATAAGCCGCAGTGGTGCTACTATTTCTACCTCACTATTATTGGGAATCTCACGTGAAAGAGCAGCTCGTTTCTCCTTTCTAATGGTCGTTCCACTAATTTTAGGTAAAATGGCTAAAGATGTTTTAGATGGCGGCATCGTTGTTTCAGATGGCATACCACTTAATATTTTCATTGGCTTTATCGCGGCCTTTGCAACGGGTGTATGGGCTTGTAACTGGATGATCGATATCGTAAAAAGGGCAAACCTCAACTACTTTGCACTCTACTGTTTTATCGTAGGAATTATTGCCATTATCGCTAGTCTTATTGCCTTTTGATTTTCAGCAAAGAAGAAATTGAGGAAGGGCAGTTACTGCTTATCGATAAGCCATTGGAGTGGACTTCCTTTGATGTAGTGAATAAAATCCGCTACAGTATAAAAAGAGCCTACGGTTTTAAAAAAATCAAGGTGGGTCACGCTGGTACGCTAGATCCGCTCGCTACTGGGCTTCTTCTGATAGCGGTTGGCCGGAAAACCAAGACCATTAACGAATTAATGGGCCTTCCTAAAACCTATACTGGCACCTTTAAGCTGGGAGAAACTACTCCCAGCTATGATGCGGAAACAGAGGTGAATCAAACCTTTCCTTGGAATCACATTAATGAGGAGCTCATCAACAAAGCCAAAGAAAGCTTTTTAGGAGCGCAAGATCAGATCCCTCCTATTTTTTCGGCCATTAAAAAAGATGGCAAGAAGGCCTATGAAAGTGCTCGCGAAGGAACCATAATAGAAATGCAACCGCGCAAAATTACCATAATGGATTTTCAGGTCTGGTCTAAAAGTCCGCAAGAATTAGACTTCAGCGTTAGCTGTAGCAAAGGCACTTATATTCGTTCTTTAGCCCATGACTTTGGCCAAGCCTTAAATAGTGGCGCCTATCTCACTGCTTTACGCAGAACCGCCATTGGCGACTTTAAAATTGAAGATGCACTTAGTCTTGACACTTTTCTTGCTAGCTTAGAGGTCCAATAATGGATTAGGTTTATGCCGCAAGAATCATCGGTATTTCAACAACTTCGCGAAGCGCCTATTTGGGATCAACAGCTACAGCTGAAACGTGGCGATTACCTGCAACATGCCGGAGTTTCCAATACCAATGTCTACCTAATCTTGGAAGGCTGTTTACGAATCTACATTCTTGAAAATGATGAGGAGCAGAATATTCGCTTTGCCTACCAGAACAACCTTATAACCGCTTTAGACTCTTTCACAAGCGGCGAACCTAGTCAGTTCTATATACAGAGCTTACGAAAATCGCAGGTGCTTCTTTGTTCTAAAAAAACCTTTACCGAGTTCTTTAGCCAGTCACCTGAACGTCAAAGCCTTTGGATTAACAGCCTGCACCAGTTAATTAACGAGCAACTAGAGCGGGAGGTAGATTTACTGCAAAGTAGTCCTGCCAAGCGACTCGCCCGAGTACTCAAGCGCAGCCCGCAACTTTTCCAAGAAGTTCCACATAAATACATTGCCAATTACCTTAGAATGAGTGCCGGGACCCTTTCACGCTTGTTAAATCTTGATTGAAGTCAAGATTTGAAAAATTGTCTTAACCGATCTTTGCAGCCTAAATCAATCACTATGCGAACAAGCATTTCACAACAAGACCTGATAAAAGAACTTCAATCTTATACTGCTGATCATCTGCTAAGAGCGGAAAAAATGCATGAGCTAGATTTTAATCTAGTCAGTCACAGGCCAAACGAAAACTCTTGGTCAGCCAATGATTGTGCCCAGCACTTAAATATGTATTTCGATTTTTACTTACCCGAAATTAAGAAGAGACTTAAGAATACTGCTTCAAAAAGTCCGGCCAAAAACTTCCGCGCTGGTCTACTGGGCGATTACTTTGCGAAAAGCATGCTTCCGCAAGAAGAGCTTAATACCATGAAAACTTTAAAAAAGACTAATCCCCTAAATTTTAAGGTGAATGAAAATGCACTGGCTGAACTTATCGAAAATCTAAAAGAGATGCAGGCTATACTAAATACAATCGCTGCCTTTGACTTGGCTCAAATTAAAACAAGTATAAGCATCTCCCCGCTTATTAAACTTAAGCTAGGAGATACTTTAAGAGTGGTGATTTATCATAATGAACGTCATCTGCGCCAAGCGGAAAAAGCACTAAAGGCTTAATCTAAATAGCGACTATTCCACAGTTCCGAATTAAAATTCTTTATTCTGCTAAAACCGTATAAAGCAGTAAGACCGCTAAAAGCTAAGAAGAGATAGAAGAAAAAAATCACTCTTAAGCCAAAGGAATGACTGTCGTAGGGGCCCATCATAATGGAATCGGGCACCAAGGCGACAATAAAAGCTGCTAAAGCTGCTACGGTAAATAACAGGGTTTGGAAGCTGCGGAAAGGGTAAACCATTAGGGCGCGTAGGGGATGTAAATCGTTGCCCCATTTGTGTACTAAATAAAAACGATCGTTACCCAAAGGCAGCATTAACAATGGGTCTTTATCTTTATTCTGCAGATTGAACATCGGGGCCGGTGCAATCATTTTAAAGGCCCGCAACTCAGTATTATGATCACGTTGCAAAGCCTTAATCTTACTTATCGCCTCGTAAGGTACCTCCCCTTTAAAATATTTGGTATCCAAAAAACGCAAGCGATATTGGGTACAAAGGTTTTTAATTTGTTGGGTAGTGAATATTTTCGCTGGATCCAGATCTTTTATTTTAAGTTGATTACTCAGATCGCTCCCCCCTTTAAAAATAGCCTCTAAAATTTCATCGTCCTTCTTATCATCATCGGCTAAAAGTGCCTTAAAGGCTTCCAATATGGTATCAGGATTTTTAGCTTCCTCTCTTTGCTTTTCACGAATTAAAGCTTTCTCTAAATCTACTCCGTTCATATTCATTTGCTTACATTAGATCCTACGGTGAAATAAAAGTATCAAAAAAGCTTCAATATCAAAATTTCACCTAAGATCTTTTAACGCAATTTATCGAGCAAGGTTCAAATCCTTGAATTGTATATTTGCGCAAAGGCCCGAACATGAACATTGAAGAATTAAGGAATCTGTGCTTATCGCTGAAAGCAACGGATGAATCATTTCCTTTTGATGACAAAACTTTGGTTTTCAAGGTTATGAATAAGATGTTTATTCTTTGCAGTCTAGAATCCAACCCTTTGCGCTTTAACTTTAAAGCCCTTCCTGAAGATGGCATCGCTTACCGCGAGAGCTATCCAGCGGTAATACCTGGTTATCACAGCGACAAAAAACACTGGAATACCGTCTCTTTAGATGGGTCCGTTCCCACAGAAATTTTAGAGAAATTTATTCTCGACTCCTACAATTTGGTAGTATCGAGCCTACCCAAATACAAACAGAAAGAACTTCGCGAAGATGATACGCAGT
>TARA_R110002050_G_scaffold79903_3_pt1 | contig 10841 bp, 12 predicted proteins | sample TARA_R110002050 | Tara Oceans TARA_R110002050 (sample SAMEA4396988) | marine metagenome | biome: Polar Biome; feature: [DCM] deep chlorophyll maximum layer (ENVO:01000326); material: water (ENVO:00002006), including particulate matter (ENVO:01000060) such as... | depth 25 m
ACTTTCCCTCAAGCATTTGTACTTCTTCACCCGATTCAACGAAAGAAGAGCCGCGAGAGTCCTTAAAACGGCCGCGCTCTGAGAATTCCACATCTGAACCCCCAAAGAAGAAAGTCAAAAAGAGCAGATCTAGGTCGAAGAATTTGTTAAATGACTCAAATGTCTCTCCCAATCGACGAGTTTTGGTTGTGGATGACAATCGTGCGAGTCAAGCAGTTTTACGCAGTGCAGTCCACAAGATGAATCTCCGTGTCGGAATCGATTTAGCTGATGATGGAATCGAAGCTCTAGCATTGTACAAGGCAAATCCGTACGCTTACTGTCTAATCCTTATGGACACGATGATGCCTCGTATGGATGGGTTTCAAGCAGCAGAAGAAATTCGGAAGTTTGAACGTTCCATAAATCGCAAAGTTCCAATTGTCGCGGTTACGGCAATCGGTACGGGAAAAGAGGGATTAGAAAATGCAGAAGAACACTGTAAGTTTTCTGGCATGGATGGTTACCTAGAGAAGCCAGTCTCTATTCCTATTCTTAGAAAACGTATTCTTCATCACATTGGTGGCCCAGAGAAGAACGTTGAAATTCCCTCCCTTCAGGTGCTTATGACCGCGCATGTAAGCACTATGATTCGAAAGGGAAGGATTAAGGAGTTGCCTTCGACTGTGGACGAGAAAGTGGTCCAGGATATGATTGATGTGATGGCTAGAGACAAAGCTTCCATCACCACGGATACCATCAGAGTCTTCAGTAACTCAAGTCCAACTCGTTTTACAATTTTTCCTCATCCTCCTTGCATGGTGAATCAGATTGTGAATGAAATGAACAGAAGGTGTGTGAAGTGGAAAGACTCTTTGACGGAGCTTGACTTGAGTGGCTGTACTTTCCTGACGGACCGAGCTATGATGTGCTTGTCGGAGTTTCGTAGCCTTCGCGCTCTCAATTTGTCCTACTGCAGCCATATCACTGATCGAGGGCTTGTGAATTTGCTTAAATTAAAAAATCTTCAGAAAATCGATCTACGAGGATGCAATCTCTTGACAGAGGTTGGCAAAAGCATCTTAGATACGATGGATCTTGAAGTTTTGATGTATAATAACATGGATGTATCCTGAGGAGTAGACTTCTCCCAACTCGATTTTTCCAAGGAAGGATGTGCTCTAGCATTATGTATTTTTATCTATTTTATTTTGCTGGTTGTGGTCCTTCTGATATTAAATATCGTGACGACGGTTGTACAGATCCTAAGACTAGTGTGTTTTAATGTTTAATACTAGGTGTTGAAATAAAGATTGCCAAAGAAAAAAAATGCCAACAGCCTCCCTTCATGTCGAAAGCCTTATAATAGCCATAAGGCTTAGATATACAAGGTGGATGTGTCGCCATTCACGCAAATATCATACAAGCTATAAAAAAATTACAAAAGCTTTTTGTACAGAGGTCGACCCGATAAGACGATGTTTATGTCGTCGTAGTCGAGGGTTTCATACTTAATGAGAGCCTCAGCAAGATCGTGTAGCTGCTCTTTGTTTCTCTCGAGAATCAATCTCGCTCTTTCCTCCTGCTCCTCTAAAATCCTCTTCACTTCCTCGTCAATCAATTCCAGTGTTTTTGCGCTAATGTCATTTGTCCTTCTGTCTTTCGGATCTACGTAGATAGGTCCGACTTTGTCGCTCATGCCCCATCTCAACACCATCTCCGATGCCAATCGATTTGCTTGCATGAGATCGCTTGACGCTCCACTGGTCAAATTCTCATCTCCAAAGATAAGTCTCTCTGATAGTCTCCCTGCCATCGCACAACAAATTCTTGCAGTCATCTGCTTTCTAGACATGGAGAGCTGATCTTTTTCTGGGAGCTGCGCAACAAACCCTAAAGCGCTTCCTCGTGGTAGAATAGTTGCCTTCCGAATAGGGGAAGAGCCCTCGTTTCTTGTATGCCAGGCCACAAGAGCATGACCTCCTTCGTGGTAGGCAGTTAGCTTCTTCTCTTCATCTGAGATAATCGCTGACTTCCGCCCAACCCCCATGATCATATCATCGTAAGCTTCCTCCAGAAACATTTTCTTCACAACCTCTTCGTTGGCCACAGCTGATCGAACTGCTGCTTGATTGACGAGGTTCGCCAAGTCGGCTCCAGTCATTCCCACAGTAGTCTTAGCGAGCCGATCCACTGTCTCTTCGGTGACTTCAGGATCGAGTTGGACTTTACTGAAATAATGAAGAAGAATTTGCTTGCGTCCATTCATGTCGGGGACTGGAACATGAACAATTTTGTCGAACCGTCCAGATCTCTTCAACGCCTCATCGATAGAGTCAGGAAGATTGGTCGCACCAATAAGCACAACACCACTGTTCTTCTCGAAACCATCCAGTTCAGTCAGCAACTGATTCAAAGTCCCATCCTTGTTGATATGAATACCGCCCTTACGACTCCCGCCAATCGTGTCGATTTCATCAATAAAAATGATGCATGGGGCATTAGCTTTCGCATCCTCAAATAACTGGCGAATTCGCTTCGAACCAAGACCGACGAATACCTCATCAAACTCTGCACCGCTCGCAAAATAGAAAGGTACCTGTGCCTCTCCAGCAATCGCTCGAGCCAGAAGCGTTTTCCCTGTTCCGGGAGCACCAGTGAGTAAGACACCTTTTGGCAAGGTAGCTCCAATCTTTGTGAATTTTTCCGGCTCGCGAAGGTAGGACACTATTTCGGCAAGCTCCCCCTTCGCCTCATCGACACCGAGGACATCATCAAAAGTTACATCGCTAGGCTTTGCTGCTTTGTGTACTGATGTCTGCATCCCAAATAGATTGCTTCCTCCATTCTTGCCTGCTGAAGCACCTTTGTAGAGAAAAATGCCGAGGCCACAAAAAAGTATAATGCTGAAAGCTGCTTGAAACTTGGAGAGATTGCTCGCAATCGTCTGAACGTAAATGGGATTGGCCTTCGTCCCCTTCTCAGGATTGTTCATCGGACCCGCTTCCATCCCGTCCGCTGATTGAAAAGCACTACTGCCTGATGCACTTGCAGATTCACCAGAAGCAGCTTGCAAAGGTGGTTTTCCCCAGGTATTGCTAGTAGACTCAGAGCTACCATATTTGAGCGCCGAGTGGGCAAAGTTCTTCTCTCCAAATGCAGGAAATATTTCCAAGACCTTGTCACGATACCGCTCAGAGCCCTTCGCTTGCAGAAACATTTGTACAGTCTCTTGCGATATCACGAAGTCTTTGTTCACGAGATGGTCGAAAGCCGTCTCTACCAAGCCGTCCTGTAGCAGATTTTCGATGTACTCATGATTTGCCCTCGCATTTCCCGGAGATTGAAAAGCATCGCTTCGAGAGGAAAGAATTCGAGCAGAGGGTTCATGAAGGAAGGTGTTATAGGAACGAGTGCACCTCCGAGATGGAAGGTATGGATGCCATAACTTCCCAGTGTATTTCACAGAAATGCTTCTGGGACCCGTGACCCTTACAGCTGCACAAGCAGCCTGTCTCCATATCTGCAACATGGGGAAGGCAAACAGATAGTCACTCGAGCTAACTTATCTGGCAGGAAATGGAATGAGATTTGGAAGAAATAAACGAAGATAATTCCTGTAAGCATGATGCGAACGTTCGTCAGCGCAAGCCCATAAATAGGACATCAACTCTCACTTGACCACCTTTCAGATTTCAGCTGCCTTTCCTTCAGATTGATTCTCTCCTCTACAACGAACTGTCTTGAACAATTCTCCACGATGGCGTCCTTTGACAACCACGCGACAGCAGACAAAGTCACTTCCGACTCAAAGGTACTTTGATGCCTTCCTTGCCTTGTGCCTTGCATCGAAAAATTAATCTCGTCTGAGAGCTTCTATATTGTATATCTTAGCCTGTCAAGGTCTCCAGACATCGGTTTGGTCAGCGATTAAGTTTTAAACTTCCCATTTAAGTCGTCTCTTCCTCCCTCGCAGGCAAAAATCGATACTTCAAAGCTATCTGACCAAGCGAAGCAGAATTATCAGACTGTTGCGAATGCAATTCTTGAGAATGGGTGGCCGAATGAAACGTTTCCCAAAGATACAGATATCGACTACTACACCTTGAAAGAAGTTGTGGGAGACAAGCTTGGTGGGATTGGAACTATCTTGAAGAACATGCGCGAAGAGGTAACATCCATGACTTGACTATTTTTATCGATTACTATACGATTTCAATCGAACGTCATTAATTTTTCTGACGTTGTTCTCATAGAAACTGGTTGAGTACAATTCTCGCATTATGATCACGGATGAGACCATTATCACGCTCATCAGCGACTATTATCAAGAGTTCAACTCAGTGATGATCACTTATGACAGGGTATGATCACAACACATTCAATTTATCGTTAACTTTCTGGCTTTCGTTCGATATTCAATTTATCGTTAACTTTCTGGCTTTCGTTCTGATATTCACTGTCGTTTAGATCAAGGATGAAGTGGAACACAAAGGCATGACTTCCCATGAGAGGGCAAACTATTAGATTCAGTTTGCCGCTCGCGCAATGGTGGGTTGGATTAAAAATTTAAAGAAATAAAATTTTCTGCAGCACCGATATTTAGGATCGAAAAAGTACACGTGTTTTCTGTAGGTGTCACGATTTGACACTCCCTTTTGAAGATAGAGAACAAAACCTAGCTGTCATTCACAAGTTCTTCGGAGGTCGAGTTTCACAATTCAATCCCCAACAGCCATCATGTATCGCGCGACCATCTTGATTGCCCTTCTTGTGGCAGCCGCTTCTTGCAGCGATGTCCTTGTTCTCACCGCTGATAACTTTGATGAGACAGTTGCCGCTAACTCCCCCATTCTTGTCGAATTCTACGCACCTTGGTGTGGACACTGCAAGAGTCTCGAGCCAATCTACGAGAAGGCGGCTACTGCTTTGAAGGAGCAGGGAATTGCCATTGCTAAGGTCGACGCTACCGCTGAGGAGTCTCTCGGTCAGCGATTCGGAATCCGTGGATTCCCTACTTTGAAGCTTTTCAAGAATGGCGCCTTTTCTCAAGACTACACGTATGTTTTGTTGTAGCACCTCTCTTCTCTTCCCGCTAGCAATGATGTTGACATATTCATGTCCGTGTTTCGGATGAGTGAAAACAGTGATATCGACTTTTGACTGAGCTTTTTTTTCTATATTTTCTGCAATTTCCTTTTCCGCGTGTCCGTTTTTTTTTCCTCACCGTGTTTTTTTATTTTTATTTTTTTTAATTGCAGTGGTGCACGCACTGAGGAAGGTATCGTTGAGTACATGATCAAGAAATCCGGTCCCTCTTTCCAAGAAGTATCTTCTTTTGATGATGTCAAAACTATTCTTGACTCTCAGGATTATGGTGTCGTTGTTGGCTATTTCCAGGATCGTGAGGTAATGCTTGGCAAGCTTCTAGTTAGAAATTTCGATTACTGCATTTTATGAAACAAATTCTTTTCTTTGCAGTCCGAGGCATTCGACGATTTTCAGGAGGCTGCCGATGCTGACTTGCGAGTCAAGTATGTTGTGTTCTCTGACGCTGGCAAGGCTGCTGACTGTATGTTGACCGCCGCCCATCTTGGTGATGGTGTCGCTCTCTCTGACGGGTCTGTTGCCGTTGTCCGTAAGGGTATGTATTGTGTTTTGATCCTGGGCACACTACGGGAAGAACGTATTCTTAATCTCTCCTTTTTTTTTTTGTAAGATGGTTCCAAGGCTCTCTTCGATGCTGATGAGCAGGATCTTGCATCTTTTGTTTCCAGCCATGCTTTCCCTACCGTTATGGAGCTTGACCCTGGTAATTGGAACAACACCTTTCCGAATCTTTTGGATTGCAAAATGATGTCTATTTGCTTTGCAAATAGGGACAGCTGATTAATTACATGATTGGAAAATTTTGATCTGATTGCATACTTTTTGGTTATTTTGATCTCTGCCGAGTACTTCATATTTCCTCCTAACTTGCTCCGTCGCAGAGCTGTTTCAGGAGTTTTTGAAGAAGGGCTCAGTTATTGTTGCCGCCTATGACTTCAGTGCTGACGATGCCGAGACTGTGAAGGCTGGTGTCGTTGAGGCTGGCGAAGCGAATGCCGAGAAGGTCAAAACCTTCTTTGCTGACTCCAAGCAGTGGGGCCAAGCATTCTCCCGCATGGGTGCTTCTGGTGAGAAGTTTCCCACCGCTGTTGCTTTTGTTGTTGACGGCGAGTCTGTGAGCCAGGTTGCTTTCGATGAAGATTCTGAGTTCACGGCTGCTTCTTTTAACAAGTGGGCTGCTGAAGTCGGCGCTGGAACTGCCGTGTCCTGGAAGAAGTCCGAGCCCATTCCCGAATCAAATGAGGTCTGTGAAAATATCTCGGTGTAGAATTCTTCTCGTTTTTTCTATCGGCCGCTTATCATCAGTCTTTTTTACTAGGGACCCGTCACTGTCGTTGTTGCCAAGAACTATGACGAAATTGTGCTTGACTCCAGCAAAGACGTTCTTCTGGAGTTCTATGCTCCTTGGTGCGGCCACTGCAAGTCCCTCGCTCCTATTTACGAGGAGGTCGGAGCCCACTTTGCTTCTGACAATGGTGTCGTTATCGCCAAGATCGATGCCACTGCCAACTATGTTGATCCCAAGTTGAACATCAAGGGATTCCCTACTCTGAAGGTATTTTGTTCTTTTATTTCTCTTTTTCTCACTTGCCTTGAAATTGTGCACTTGCGCAATCGGCGTGTCGACTGATTTGCTATAATTTATTAGTTCTTCCCCGCTGGTGAGGACACTGTTGTCGAATTCGAGGGTAACCGTCAGAAAGACGACATCATCGCATTCATCAACGAGAACCGAAAGTCATCTGCCTAATAAAATTGAAAGATTTTAAAGAAATATCCTCATAAAATTTCTTCCGGGTGTTGCACCAATTCGGGCGAAGCGCGTGCATTGGAAACCATCTCTTGCACGTCCAAGACCTCTTCCTGTAATGGTATGTCATCAAACCCAGCCCAAAGAAAAAAAAGACTGGCACGAAGAGAACATTGTTCGCGCACCTTTTTCTGACCATCCACCCAACCAAAAGAGAGGTCATCTTCCTCTGGAGCTCCCTGCCTTGCCCATGTGATATTCTTGATATTCATTGTGCCCATCAACTGTTCCTCGTGCTAGAACTATATTAATGTGGTTCTGATCTAAACTGCCGGCAAATAGCTAGCCTAGGTACAAGCAAACTTCTTACCTCTTTGAGTGGACGAAGGGGTTTGAGAATCGGATTCTGAAATTTGCAAGGTTAGACAAAATCAACCCACTGTGTTAAGAGAGAGAGAGAGAAAGACGAAAATCTACCTCGGTACTAGCTTTTAGCTTCCGGTCAAATGCAGCGTGCCTCTCCTTCTCCTCCGCAGCAATGACTGACTCTAAATCTGTGCAGGTAATCAGATCGTAGGACCAATCACATGGGAGCAGAGGGTACAGAGGAGACTGTAATCCACATCGGACAGAGGGAATAAATCCACATCGGGAAGAGGGTATAGAGAAGACTGAAATCCACCCACCTGACATTTCTTCCGCATAGTCCATCAGTACCACCATCGCATTGGCTCCCAAACTCTCTGCAGCCTTCCTTATTTCCTGCGAAAGACCTGTTTCCTCCAGCTGGGAAATGAAATACGACGTCATTTCTGCTGATCGTTGCTCTGCTGACGTAGTCTATCGCAATCTTTCGAAGCCAACAATACCTGTATCTCTTTCACCAAGCGATCTCGGGTGAGTTGTACCTTCTTGAGATCTTCAACAAGATGGCATACACATACTTGCTAAAACCAGAGATATATGTAGAGAAGGACATAGGTAATGAGCAAGTCCTTAAGCAGTCATATCTTGCCTTAACAGACGCTATTTGAATAAAATGGTATACCTGGAAACGCAAAATATAATGTAGAACTTCGCCTGAAACATCATCGAGAATTACGATACAACTGGTAATATTTCTTCAGTCAGTACGCGAACTCAACCAACTTTAAAGAAGAGAATGACTACACTTACTTGTCAGACTTCCCTTTCAATGCGATTTTCTCCTTTTCTACACGCGTTGCGATTTCTTCTAAAGACAATGCAACGGATAAAGGACATGTATGTTTGCTCCCTTCCTTGTCTTGTAGTATTACAATCTCCTCCCTACTTTCCACAAAGCCATCTGCGTGTATAGAAATGAGTCGCAATGCAAGGTTAACAAGAGCACATTGAGAACAGCTTTTACCTTGTACTTTTTTTGATTTAACATGCTCGGCCATGATGACTATAGATGTGGTTATAAGATGCAAGACTATTCTTCGATAGAGGTAAGATGTCGATATTGATGCAACTGAAAACTCAACCTCTCTTATGGCATGTGGAAAAAAATATTAATGAACAAGTTTTTGTAAGGGGAACACCTCGAACAAATTATGATCAAAACTCTGCAATAAGTTTAGGAAACAGGATAAGTTCTCGACAATTCCGTTTGACACGTCTCGGCCATGGCAATCCAGCAGCAGGCGCGCAAAACTTTTTCGGCTCATCGTGCTATTTGTTACTTCGAATCAAAGCGAATTTCGAAATTTTAGGTTTTTGCGTTCAAATTTTTGAAAATGGAGTCTTCTCCAACGATAACTTGGCGAGCGCAAATTCAAGAACCACTCGATGAAGCTTGCGTCATTCGAATAGATATCACAAAGTCGAAGATGCGTGAGAAGGAGGTTTGCTTGCGGCTTGCGGAACAAGACTGCCTGGCCTTCCCAGTTAGCGTTGGAGAAATTGGAGTTCTTTCAAATGAGAAAAGTCAAGCTGCTGTGAAGTGGGTTGAGAAACAGATTAATCTCATCTGTATTGCCGAAAGAGTGGATAAAGGCTGCTCTATCGAGGAAATTCGAGCCGCAGTCGACATTTATTTCCTGGCATCCTTGATGTCTATTCCAGACGCCCATACAGCAGTCCTACAACAGGGCTCCCATGAATTCCTCGTTCTGATGCCAAATCACAACTCTGACACAAGCAGACAACAAGTCCGAAGTATTTCTGTAAAAATAGATGTATTTTCTGATGGGCTCGTCCTCTTCCATTGCATGCCGAAACTATTGGTATGTAAATATATATCTCCTCAGGTGTATGCGGCTGGTTCATCTACTCGTCCCTGCGCTATATTCCCCACATTCTCCTACGCTATTTATATTCGCAGCCGAAAGAGAAATCCTTGCGATGCAGCACGACGCTCAGAATTTATCGTGAAATATGGCGTCGATGTGAATGATTGGTAATTTATGAGCTCGATGTGTTTTCCTTGACGTGACCTTCTCTCACTATTAACTTACAGTGAGTGGATGGTCGACCTTGTCCACAATGTTCATTTGGTTCCAAATTCAAGTGAGGAGAACGTCTATGAAGAGGAACGTCTTCAGTTACCTCTCAACGCTCTGTTTCAGTGGGCTCCTACGGAGAGTTCGAGATCCTATTTCGATGAAAGTACCCTGATTTGCTTTCGAAATCTGCTTGCGGCGTCGATGAAAATGGTGACACTTCTATCCCAATGCGATTCGAACATCAGATTTCGAAAACACTTTTCAAAGGCAAGCAATCTGAGCCATGAGAGCCCTTCAACATTATTTGAGACAGAGAGAGTCAAGCACCGGAGCAAGCAAGCGACCAACTCCTACCAAATAGTCCCGCAATCACTTCCAGTCTCCAACGATGGATTTCTGAAGCAATCGAATAATTGTTCTCAAAAAGGGGACGTGCGTGCATCAGGACTATCAATGACACGAAATCCTGGAGCCTCCGAAGTAGAGGTGCAGAGCTCAGTTTGTGGCATGAAAACTTCTGAACCATTATCAAAGGAAATTAAGAGAAAGCAGTCTGGAAAAAAGCAAGCTCGTCAGAAGGAGCATGTGAAACTTCCTGATGGGGAGAATTTCGTGGTTTCGAGCAAGATCATTTCCGCTCCGCTAGTAATTGGAACTGATACAGATCACGATGAGGTTCAGCCTCACTTACACGTGAAAAAGAGGTTGAATCCCATCAAAGAGAACTCATCAGCGAAGAGAAAGTCAGTCGAACAGAAAGGCGCCCCTACGAAGAAATTCAGGGTGGCAAAACCTAGGAAGGAAAGAGTAGGAAAGGAATCGCAAGGAGCTAACGAAGTTCGTGAAGTAGGAGGGAATAATTTGACTCAGAAAACTAAATCACTTTCCGAAAAGTTGAGTAAGCCAGGAATCAGACGCCCTCGCAAGACAAGAGGCACCCTGCTCTCCTCAAAGGCAAACGCACAACCTGCTGCATAGTTCACATTGAAACTTTTGGTTTTTCTATTTCTGCATTTGATCCATTTGCAACATACATTTGTGAATTTGTTATTTGACTCCGTTTACAAATTGAAATTTGATTAATAAGAACCCGAAAATGTGTTGGAATTGTGACAGTTGAACATAGAACAATTCATCTTTTAAGTTCGACATGCTCCATTTCGCTTCCTGTCTTGAGCTGCCTTGTTGGCTGATATCATCACTCTCCCTCCTCAACTTCCCCACTCTTTTCAAGGTTCTCGCCCTTTACTTTGCTGTCCTTTTCGTCCTCCTTCGCGGGCTTCTCTGAATTTCCTTTTCTTTCGCTCTCCTCCTTCTCTGATTTCTGTTTCCTCTCAGTCAATTCCGCAGTCTCGCTCTTCACTTTCTTCTCGCTCTTCTCTGCCTCCTTGACACTATCCTTTTCAACCGAAGAAGCAGCTCGACGCTTGTTCTTGTATTCCTGCTTTTTGGCAGCGGCCAAATCGAGTTCTTTGTTTGTTTTACCTCCAGCGGCATCCTTGCCTGGACCCTTCCCAACCCCCTTGTTCCGCGAT
>TARA_R110002050_G_scaffold38882_8_pt1 | contig 10837 bp, 12 predicted proteins | sample TARA_R110002050 | Tara Oceans TARA_R110002050 (sample SAMEA4396988) | marine metagenome | biome: Polar Biome; feature: [DCM] deep chlorophyll maximum layer (ENVO:01000326); material: water (ENVO:00002006), including particulate matter (ENVO:01000060) such as... | depth 25 m
ACTCTATATTGTCAGGGAGTGCCTTAATAATATTGTTCGCCACTCCCATGCCAGCCACGCACGTATTGTGATTAAAGAAGCCTTACCCTCACACATAGAGATCTATGTAGAAGATAACGGCATAGGCTTAGACGCTAAAAAAGCACGCAACGACAGTTTTGGTTTAAAAATCATGCATGAAAGAGCTGAAAGAATTGACGCAACACTGATCATCCAGCCCCACCCAAACAAAGGCACACAAGTCATACTCTGCTTACCTATAGGTGATCACCATGAGTGAGCATCTACATTCTGTTATCGTCGTGGATGACCACCCCCTATTTAGGCGAGGGGTCGTCGAACTCCTTAATGACAGTGAGCAGTTTCATGTTATTGCCGAATTTGATGGCGCGACCGATCTACTGAAACAACTAGGCGACCTTTACCCTGATATATTGCTACTCGACTTACAGATGCCCGAAACCAGTGGGTTAGAGATCTTACAGGGCATACGCGAAACCGATGAGCACCTAAAAATCATCATCTTAACGGCCTGTAGTGATCAAGCGCAGCTCTTTTCTGCCTTAAAAAGTGGCGCCAATGGTTACTTGCAAAAAGACACGCCGCCCGATGAGATTATTAAACATTTAACCAATGTCACTCAGGGGCAAACGGCGCTGAATGACGGCGCGATTACCTCACTAGCTCACCAGCTACGTGAAAGCCATGAGGCAGAAATTAGCCAAACCGCCTCGGTCTTTTCAGAAATGACAGAACGGGAACTAGAAACCCTCTCCTATATCGCCCAAGGCCTTAACAACAAATTGATCGCACGGGAATTAGGCATCAGTGATGGCACCGTAAAAGTCTATGTCAAAAACCTACTGCGCAAACTCAACCTGCACTCCCGCTTAGAGCTAGCAGCATGGGCCCATACCCATGATGCAAGCGCACATTTCGACTTGGATAAGGATTAATCCATGCACTTACTCAAATGGCCAGCGTCTGTTTTTACGAAAGGAAACGATCATCGTCCCCTTGGGGAGAGTAATATCTATGAAGCACTCTTTAACAGCCTAGGTGATGTGGTCATGTTGATTGACCAACAGCATCGCATAGCACTCGTGAATCAGTGCTGGGAAAGTATCACGGGCGTGACGGTATCCAGCTCCCTCAATCTGCTGTTCACTGATTTTCTACACCCTGAAGATGTGAAAATTTGGCACGATATTATCCGTAAAGTGTTCAATAGCCATGAAAGCCAATTAGTATGGTTTCGCATTATTAGTGCTGACGGGGATATCCATTGGTGCGAAATGCGCCTGCAACAACTCAAAGCAGATGAGCATTACCCCTTAAGCGCCACCCTCTGCGATATAACCCCACAAATCCGTAATGAACAGATCCGCGACGCCAGCCATCGAAGCCTACAAAGTTTAGTCAACCGCTTGCCTGCCATGCTATACCGGTCGCGCAATAACACGAGCTGGACCATGGAGTATGTCAGTAGCGGCTGCGAAGAACTGACAGGACTTAGACCCGAAGAACTCATCAACAAACCACAAATATCATACGGTGAACTCATTCACCCCGATGATGCAGGCTATGTGTGGAATCAAGTGCAGTTTTGCCTTCAGACCCAGCAAACATTTGAACTTCAATATAGATTAATCCTCGCTAATGGCGAGAGCTTTACCGTCAAAGAGAAAGGGCGAGGGTTATACTCCGAAAGCGGAATGGTACTCGGTGTAGAAGGGTTTGTTTTTAAATTCGAATAAGCACAAGCCGCTCACCTCCCAGCAACCACGGGCCTTTAACCGTATTACCCCTTTTTGAATACCCATACAAGGGAATGTTCCTACGAGCAAAAGCTGATTAGTTTACGTCTAACGCTGTCCTTTAACAGCCTCCACATTGATTCTAACGTTTCATGGAGAAACTCATGACTAAACGCATTGCCATTATCGGTGCAGGCCCCAGTGGGTTGGCACAACTTAGAGCCTTTCAATCAGCCCAAGCTAAAGGTGCAGATATTCCCGACATTGTCTGTTTTGAGAAACAAAGTGATTGGGGGGGCCTTTGGAACTATACGTGGCGAACAGGGTTAGACGAAAACGGCGAGCCCGTACATGGCAGCATGTATCGCTATTTATGGTCTAACGGACCTAAAGAGTGTCTAGAATTTGCTGATTACAGCTTTGAAGAACACTTTGGTAAAGCGATCGCCTCCTACCCCCCGCGTGAAGTGCTGTGGGATTACATTAAAGGGCGAGTAGAGAAGGCGGGTGTACGTGACTACATCCGCTTTAACACACCGGTACGCGACGTTGTGTTCAACGATGAGACGGCAACGTTCTCAATCACCGTTCACGACCACAATACCGATGAGGTCTATACCGAAGAGTTTGATTACCTTATCTGTGCCTCAGGCCACTTCTCTACGCCTCGAGTGCCTGAATTTGAAGGCTTCCAGAAATTTGGTGGACGCATACTCCACGCCCATGATTTCCGTGACGCGCTGGAATTTAAAGATAAAACAGTACTGCTGATTGGCAGTAGTTACTCTGCCGAAGATGTAGGCTCCCAGTGCTATAAATACGGCGCCAAAAAACTCATTAGCTGTTATAGAACCAACCCTATGGGCTTTAAATGGCCTGATAATTGGGAAGAGAAGCCCAACCTTCTTCGTGTTGATACCGACACCGCCTACTTTGCGGATGGCAGCTCGAATAAGATTGACGCAATCATCCTATGCACCGGCTATCTACACCACTTCCCTTTCCTACCTGAAGAGCTACGCCTTAAAACCGATAACCGCCTCTGGCCTTTAGATCTCTACAAAGGTGTGGTTTGGGAAGACAATCCCCAGATGTTCTATCTAGGTATGCAAGATCAGTGGTACACCTTCAACATGTTTGACGCCCAAGCCTGGTATGTTCGCGACATCATCATGGGTCGGATTCCTCTGCCATCAAAAGAGGAGATGACGGCAAACTCGATGGAGTGGCGCGAACGGGAACTTCGCCAAGAAACAGCCGAAGAGATGTTCACCTTCCAAGGGGATTACATTCTCGAACTGATCGAAGCGACCGATTACCCCACCTTCGATATTGAAGGCGTTAGACAGACCTTCCTTGAGTGGAAGCATCATAAAAAAGAAAACATCATGACCTTCCGTGACCACTCTTACCGCTCCTTAATGACCGGCACTATGTCTCCTCCGCACCATACCCCTTGGATTGATGCACTGGATGATTCCCTAGAAGCCTATCTATCCGATACGAGCGAAGTTCAAAAAGCAGGATAAGGATTGAAAACAGCAGAGGAGCAACCTACGAAGTACCCCTTCACTGGTTGTTCCTTTCTATCGAAAAGAAAACGCTTAACGTCTAACGCTTAAACCTTATGAGAGTCACACTATGAGCTACATAAAAAAGATTATCGATAAATCTGTTGCAGCGATTGATACCGATTTAGAAGGCTGGGAAAAGATCTCAGGTACGCCCAGCATGAAAACGTGGATCGAATACACCTCTGAGGACGGCAGTATGATCGCAGGGTGTTGGGAAGCCACAGAGGGTAGCTACAGAGCAGAATACAAAAGCTGGGAGTATATCCACCTTATCGAGGGTAAGGTTAAGATCACACCAGAGGGAGGAGACAGTGTCACACTCCTACCCGGTGACTCGTTTGTGATCGAAGCGGGCTTTACCGGTACTTGGGAAATAGAGGAGAAAGTGTTTAAGCACTTTACCATTAAGCTTTAAGCCGTTTTCCTTAAAAAAAGCCTGATGGAACAGTACGTTTCACATCAGGCTTATATAAAAAGCGTTATCAACCTAAGTGATTAACGCTTAATTTCACTAATCTGGATCTGAGGCTCAATATTAGTGAAGTTTGCTAAATCAGCTAACAGCTCTTCTGCATGGGGGCCAAATGACGCTTCAAACGCTTCAACAGACTCATAAACCAGATGACCCATTGCGATAAAGCCTGCGGCTTCACCTGGTGCACCACCGGCAATACCCGCATCAACACTAAAACCCTTTAACGTATCACCCAAACGATCAAGCACAAGCTGTGCATGAGTTGAGTTGTAATAATCCATATCAAACTTTGCATCTGAACCGTTCGGGTACATCACACTTACTTTTATCATTGTTATTTTACCTTTTGCGATTATCGTATGCGCTAAGTTAACTTAGCGTTTCCTTAAAAAAATCTAGCGTACGTTGCCAGGCGACTTCAGCATTCGCTTTATCATACCGAACTGTAGAGTCATTATGGAAGCCATGATTTGCACCTTTATAAACGTGCACTGTATAAGGAACATTTAAACGTTTAAGATCTTTCTCATAGTCAGGCCATGTTTTATTAACCCGTTCATCTAACTCACCTAAGTGCACTAATAGGGGCGCTTTAATATTATCTCGTAGCTCAGCCGCCGCTGGGGTTCCATAAAAAGGCACCCCGGCAGAAAGCAACGTGGACTCAACCGCTGCTAAATAGTTCACCATGTAGCCGCCAAAACAGAACCCCACCGCACCCAACTTACCATTGCTCTGAGGATGCCCTTTAAGGAACTTAGCCGCCGCTAAAAAATCCTGCTCTATTTTCGATCGCTCAAGGTTTTTCTGCATCGCCCTACCCTCATCATCGTTCCCAGGGTAGCCACCTAACGGAAAAAGCGCATCCGGGGCAAAGGCGATAAAACCTGCTTTCGCTAAACGCCGCGCAACATCTTTGATATAAGGGTTAAGACCACGGTTCTCATGAACCACCAGCACGACAGGACGTGGGCCCGACATATTTTTAGGTACGACTAAATAGCCCTGACCTTCATCATGTCCAAGGGGCGACGCAAACGTTTCATAGGTTGCGAGTATCTCAGGATCGTTAAAAGAGACCTGTTCAGCTAAGGCATAATTAGGCAATAAAGCAGAGGTCAGTACGGTCATGGAGTAGCCCACAGCAGCCAAACTCCCTAGCTTTTTCAAAAAAGTACGCCGATCCATACCCCCGTGGGCATATTCGTCATACCAATCAAAGGCTTCCTGCGGAATTTCACGTTGAAGATGATTAGACATAAAACCTCCTACACCCGTTAACCAAGGCAACATTAAAGGGATCTACCCCATCGATGTGCTTAACATTAGCATAAAATTACGGGCGTAAAGTTACGGAAGTCTCAGCATAGTCATAGCCCGTGTTGTTATGGCATCAATCACAGCTATGCGTTGGACGGGGTTAAAGCAGCTTTTCCCAAAAAAGCGCTTTGCCTGCACGGGGATCAAGCTCGTAACCCGAAAAACCAAACTTAGTATAGGCCTGTTGTGCCGGTTGATTCGCCTCAAGCACTTCAAGAGTCAACTTGCAGCAGCCTTTATCTTGGGCGATCTGTTCTACAGTGCTTAACATGATCTGGCTTAGACCTAAGCCTCTAAACGTCGGCAAGACAATCACATCATGGATATTAATGATCGGTTTACACTTAAACGTTGAAAACGCCTCAAAGCAGTTCATCAGGCCTGCAGGTTGGTTATTCACATAACAAATTAACGTGAAGGCATGGGGGAGTTTAGCTAATTCCTGTGCCAAATTAGCCTTAGTCTCTTCCATTAAAGGGCTAGCGCCCCCCATAAGATCTAAGGCATAACAGGCCAACAGATCAATCATATCCTGAGCCTGTTGAGGATGGTTATAATCAATATTTACTACGTTAACATCCACAACTGGCCCCTCTGTATTCATTAATTTTTTTTATCACTCAAAAAATTTCAGCCCTGCAATCCCGACAACAATCAGCAATATACATAAGACACGAGTGATACTGCCTGATTCCCCAAGAAACAAAATACCATAAGTGGCTAACGAAACCGCACCAATACCTGACCATGCGGCGTATGCGGTACCGACAGGAATCGTACGCATTGCCACGGATAGGAGTCCTAAACTCACCACAATAAGCGCGGCACTGATTAACGAAGGCCAAAACTTTGTAAACCCATCACTGTACTTTAACCCAATGGCCCAACCACACTCTATCAACCCAGCTATCGCTAAATAGACCCATCCCATTACATTCACCCTTTTAACATATGCGCTCAAACAGATAGAAATAGATCGGCCTTTCAACCCATCAGTAATCGCCATATTGGCTTCATTATTTTTTTATAAAAAGGCCCTCGAAAGAGGGCCATCATGAAGAACCTACTTAATTTGCAGGGTCAAATTGAGCGAGATAATCAACAACCATCGAGTGATAACGACTTAACCCCTTATACTCGATTAACGGTGCGGGCAGTGTTTTCATCGTCCGATGCATCCGTCTTGCCCACTCGGGGTTGGTAGCTAGATCTTCCAAACTGATCAAATAAGTCCGAATAATAAACATCAGCGCATTACTCCGTGGCATGCGATCCATCACTTGCATTTCAACACGCAGATAAACTTTTTCACCGACGTTCTCGGGTGTCACAGAGGTGCGTTCATGGCCCCACTCATGATAGGTTTCCGGTGATGTATCCATGCGTGCATTCACCGTTAAGGTCCAGTTTAAACGGCGAATAGGACTGCCCACTTGCATCGCCGTTAGGTATTTCAATGCACGTTCAAAAATGCCTTCATTGTGGGCCATAGGGACAGGACCGTGCCACTCTTTAAAGCTCATGCCCGCATCAAACGCGAGCGACCAATCAGCGGGACAGGTGATCATACCAGCATCAAGAAAGAGGTCCCCATCGCGCTGATCTAAAAGTGCAAAATCTCCCTGAACCTGACAACCAATATATTCCAGCGGAGACTGAGGTAAAGTACTACTGTCGCCAAAGGTGAAGGTATCGTGAATGTTGAGTAATTTGTTCTCCCATGTCCACTGATCACCCTCAATGGTGAGTTTAAAGTAATCGGAATAGTCCTGTGCTAAAGAGGTCATTAAGCGCTCAAGCATATCCCAGCAAGCAAGCTCCATATGCTCCATAGCCAGACAACGATGGGGCATCTCATCGAGCACCAACTTGCGCTCAGCCATTTCGGATAGGTAATGCTCATCAATATCTAAAAAATGCTCATAAGCCGAGCCTTCACCCCCTTTAGGGGTATGGGGCTCCATATTAACCGAATAACGATACTCATCTTCAGGAAACGGAAATGGGAAACGTTTAATCGCCTCTGGACTATTGGAATAGGTAAAATCATCGCGGAACGTTTCAACTTCTTTCGGTGCAACTCGCATTATTACTTCTCCTTAAATATCTAAGACCAGACGTTCACCCGCAGCACGAGAGACACAAGGCATAATGGTGTTACCTGCAGCTTTCTCTTCATCCGAGAGGTATTGGTCACGGTGATCGATCTCCCCCTCATCCACGGTACAAACACACTGCCCACACACGCCGCCACGACAGAGGTTAGGGATAGAAATATCGGATGCTTCTAAAGCCTCCAATAGGCTATCTTCAGCACTCACGTCAACCTGCTGCCCCCTTGATTTTATTTCGGCTATAAACGGCATCCCCGGTTTAGGGGCAGCAAACTCTTCTGAATGGATAACACTGGCAGGTAAGCCTAATGTCTGCGCCGCCTCTTCCACCGCCTGAATTAACGATTCAGGACCACAAATATAGATATGGGTACCTAACGGCTGTTGGCTAAGTAGCGCGGTCACATCACAACGGGTCTGACGGTCAGAGTCGTAGTCAAAATACCTATCGCCTAATTGCTCAGAAAGCTCATGTTTATAAGCACCTGTTTGCAAACTGCGGTACATATAATGAAGTTCAAAATCCGCGTCACGACGAATCATTTCGGGGATATAGGACATAAAGGGCGTCACCCCTACGCCGCCCGCTAACATCACATGCTTTTTAGCCTGCCAGAGTGGTGAAAACAGATTGGAAGGCGGACTAATCAGTAATTGATCGCCGACGTTAACCTGTTCATGCATGTAGATCGAACCGCCCCTCGACGCATCCTGCAAACGAACCGCTATACGGTAGCGCTGGGTATCGGTCGGATCACTCAACAGGGAGTAGGCATTTTTATAAACCTTCTTTTTGTTGGGCATCTCAACCACCACATGGGCGCCCGGCGAAAAAGGATAGAGCGCGTCATCTATTGCTTCTAACGTAAACTCACGGATTGTTGGGGCAACTTGGCAAATACTGGCTACTTCTACTTTTATTTGATTACTCATTAGCTCAACTCCACACTGGCTGGAATATCGGTCGCATCTTCTGCATTAACTTGATAACCAAAGTAAGCCCCATGAGCCTTAGCAAAATGGTCTGTTACCGCTAACAATTTACCGCACCCTACGCAGCGTGCAGGTGCCGTAAATACCTGATCGGTCACCTGATAGCAGTGACAACAAAACACACTGCGCTCAGCACTGAGTGGCGGCAGCATCTCCATTTGCTCCTCTGTCACACCTAACGCTTTTAACTGTTGGCCCACGAGCCAGATATACTTTTCTGTACCTAAAAGGTATACCCGTGTTGCGGCAGGTGCATTCGCTAATAGGGCGGCTAAATCCCCCTCGATACGGGCTAAGTCAGCACTATGGATAAGGTCTTTTTTATCCGCCAAACTCGCCTCATATAAGTCAGAAAACGCCGTGTTTAATTGTTCACAAATAAACAGGCTATAAGCACAAGGACCGTCACTAATCTCAGCTGTATACATAGGTTTGCTTACAACAACCGACAGGCTTTCGAGTTCCATAATGACCTCCACATAACGATCAAATTAAGGTTTTAATAACCCTTAATATTTACCATTCACCCTGTCAAAACAATGCTCTTCATTGGGTACCTCAAAAGGGGTAGCCCTCCCCCTTCAACCCGATATATAGATAAAAAAAACCGGCACTATGCTGAAGACATAATGCCGGTTGGGGGGTAAATCGACGTTCGGTTAGTAACCTAATAATCGATTTGGGGGTAATGCCCATATCCGGCGCCACACACACCGATTTACGCGCCTAAAAGAGATAATCTAAGCCCGCAGCTTGACCACCAAACTCACCCATTGCATCCAGTAAACAGCCCCACAAATACTCGGCGGCTGCGCTGTCGCATAAAATCACAAAATGCGTACCTTCCCGGTCTGGTAGGTGACTAATAATCGCGTTAATTCTCGCTACCGAGGTTTGGGCGATCGCACCTTTTGGAAACGCATGCTCAGATAGGTCGACACCACAGAGCTTGGCCATAATGTCGGGGAGGTGTTCGCCGCTCAGCAATAAGCACGCATGGCTATCCTGACAATAAACGGGATAACAATCGGCGAAGGCACTGGAATCCGCGGAGCAGGCTCCACTTTCCATCGCCCCAAGCACCCAACACTCCGTATTACTTAAACGTAAAACCGTCTCACCATTACTTGAGTTTACGCATTGGTTAGGTTTATCCGGTACAGAAAGCCCTGCCGCGGCCAGTGCAGCCAGTGAATTAGGCCCTCGCACACCAAAACGATGGTTTACCGACAGATCAATCAAAGCGGTTGAAACCGCCGATCTATCGCCATACGACGTAACTTGCGCAGCGGATGAACACTCATCAAAATGCGCACCTGCGGCCTTGTGTAATCGATATAAGGGGCTGCGAACAAGGTATGTCTCAGGTGTAATAGTGCTTTTCATTACATCACTCATCACTACATCTCCTGTCTCAAGTTATCTGGATCATAAAACGGTAGGTTAACCACCTCAGCTTCAACAAGCTGACCATCAACACGTATATAAATATGATCACCGGGCTGGCTCGAATTAATCCCAGCAAACGCCAAGCCAACAATCTGCTTCAAGGCAGGCGAGTACTCGCAAGAGGTCACATTACCGGTGATCGCATCACCCTCTAGGACAAGATGACCCTCTTCAGGTTTTTTACTCTCTGCCGGTAAAACAAAACCTACCAACTTACGCGTTTGAGGCTGCGCCATGACAATATCCACTGAGCGACAACCCACAAAGAAAGGTTTCTTTCTATTCACCGCCCACGTCATGGATAACTCACCTGGGTGACTCATACCGTCGGTATCTTGGCTGACAATCACGTGTCCTTTTTCCAATCGCAGTAAACGCTGGGTTTCAACACCAAAAGGTTTGATATCAAACGCCTTGCCTGCGTCCATCAATAGATCCCATAGGGCTTCGCCGTAGCGTGATGGCACATGAATCTCATACCCCAACTCACCCACAAAGCCCACACGGAGCAAGCGTGCTGGAATACCTGCCACATCAGCTTCACCGTATGCCAAAAAGGGGAAGCCTTCCGGCGAAAGATCGGTATCGGTCACCAACGTCTCTAGCACTTTACGAGCATCCGGCCCCGCTAAATTCACGGCACAATAGGCTGACGTTACATTCAGAATGTCCACATCTAAACGCCATTGGGCGTTCCACTTGGTCATATCGCGATAAACACGGTCAACCCCACTAGTTGTCGCAGTCACATAAAAGTGGTCCTCCGCTATTCGGCAGGCAACACCATCATCAATCACCACCCCATGCTCATTGGTGTAAACCGCATAGCGCGTTTTACCAACCGGTTGTTTCAAAAAAGCGAAGGTATAGATACGGTTCATAAACTCAGCGGCATCAGGCCCTTTTAGCTCAATCCCCCCTAAGGTACTTACATCAATAAGCCCCACCTTATTCCGCACATGTACCGATTCGGCATGGATGCAGGCATCTCGCTCATTTGGATCACCGTAAAAAGCCGGACGTCTCCAGTTACCCGCTGGGATCATTTTGGCCCCTAATTCTAGGTGTCGATGGTGCATCGGTGTGCGACGATAAGGATCAAAAATACGACCGGCAATATGTGCAAGTTTCTCCGGTGCAAAGGGTGGTCTTGCG
>TARA_R110002050_G_scaffold92054_2_pt1 | contig 10813 bp, 6 predicted proteins | sample TARA_R110002050 | Tara Oceans TARA_R110002050 (sample SAMEA4396988) | marine metagenome | biome: Polar Biome; feature: [DCM] deep chlorophyll maximum layer (ENVO:01000326); material: water (ENVO:00002006), including particulate matter (ENVO:01000060) such as... | depth 25 m
TGCTTTTAGTGAAGACGCCACATCATAAAAAGCACGATTTTGATGTTAATGAAGAACTACAGTCGCTTATTTCTACAACTAAAAAGGCTGATAGCCCAACAACTTTTATGGCATTTTTAGAACATCATAAAGAGAATAATCCAGATTTGTTATGTGTTGTAAGACGTAAAAGAGGTTTCTTTAAAAAGCTATGGGAAAAGAATACAATCTTAAAGAAAGATTTTCACAGCACTACAATTCCTGTTTTAGTATTGAGCGGATTAAAATAAAATTATATAATTTTGGGGATGTAGCTCAGTTGGCTAGAGCGTTTGACTGGCAGTCAAGAGGTCGTGAGTTCGAATCTCATCTTCTCCACAGCAAGTACGTTATAGAATTATTCTAGAAAACGAACAGAATTTTCAACGACTAAATTTAATTCTTGAGAAAGGTCATTGTTATTCCAGGGATGTTTAGTATTAAACACATGATCTGCATTTTCAATAATTTTAAATTCACTTTTAGGATTCCACCGATGTAAAGCTTCTGCTTCATTTATTTTTACGGAAGTATCGTTAGAACCATGAATAATTAAATGCGGAATTTTTAATTGTTTTTCTGCGGATTCAATATGTAGTCGTTTTTCATTTGCTTTAAAATCCTCAAAGAACTGATAGTAATGTGGCATTTGCTGTTTTGTTCTTCCGTTTAAGACGTACTTAATACCTTCTTGTTTCCACTCTTCTAAATTGCCAATTGTTGAGGTGCGTTTTCCAAAGTCACAAACACTGGCTAATGTAATAAGTTTAGTAATTCGGATATCTTCTGAAGCTTTTAAAATGGTAATTCCACCGCCACGACTATGACCAATTAACGAGATATTAGCTGTGTTAATATTAGAGTTATTTTTAAAATGGCCTTGAGACCAAGAGATAATGTCATCTAAATCATCGAGTTCTTTGGTATAATTATTATGACCAAAAGCGTCTAAATCTGGGAAATCAATTGGGTTTTCCATGGTTCCACCATTATGAGAAAAGTTGAACTTTATAAAACAAAATCCTGCCTTAGCAAAATCCTCTGCCATAAGGTTCCAACTTCCCCAATCTTTAAAACCTTTGTAGCCATGGCAAAATATAACTATGGATTGATTGTTTTTCTCTTCAGAATAAAACGTATCAATTAAGATGGGTTTGTTATTCTTTCGTTCTAAAATTATGTTTTTTTCAATGGTCATTAGTCGAGTTCTTTTTCAATAAAATTTACCTTCGGATTACAAATTTCTGTGATAAGCTTTTTGAGTTCAGTTTCAAAATCATCTAAGGTTTCTTGAGTTATAAGTTGGTCTTTAGAACGTGCATGTGAAGATGCTTTTTTACCAAATTTTAGAAAGCCTTCGTTCAGGTTTTTAAATGAAATGATGCCAGCTTCAATTGGCAACTCTATTCGGTTTTGTTGTTTCATCATGTAAGCATAACACAATACCTGGAACGATTTACTGTATTTGTCATAATCAGTGGTTAAGTTTTCCCAATCAACAATTTCGACTTTGTTTTGTTCTACCTTTCCAGATTTGTAATCTATGACCCTAGTAGTACCGTTAAAACTATCAACTCTATCAACTTTTCCTTTTAGTTTAATAGGGAAATCCAAGCCTTCAATTTTAATTTCTATTGCTTCATCTGCTTCAATTGATAATATTTTAATTTCATTTCCACGCTTTATACTTTCAATTTCTTGATTAAGAAAGTTAGATATGTAGCGTTGTGCAATTTCAAAGATGATGAGGTTTTTTCCACTTGAAAAACCCCCTTTATTATAGAGAATTTCAAAATGTTTAGTGACCATATCTTTAGTTTGGCTTTTAAACGTTTTGAGGTGTTCAATTGTTAAAATAGACCCTTCTAGTGGTTTGTAGAAATCTTCTAAAGAATTATGAATCACAGAGCCTAAGGTATTCGCCGCAATGTTTTCTTCTACTTCTTCAAACTCTTTTATTCCTAATATTTTTTCGTAATAAAAATCAATAGGATTCCTCATATAATTAGTTAATGAGGAGGGTGAATAGCCTTTATTCGATAATACTTTTAGTTGCTCAATTACAAAGGGTGTTTTAATTATCTCTTGCAGATGTTTTTCTACGTTTGGTACATCAGGTGAAATTATTTGATGCTTAATATTATGGATACCTTCAATATCTAATTGTGTAATAAATCTACTTTTTTCTCCACCTTTTAAAGCATCTACTTCTGTGTTATACAGTATATAGACGTTTTTCGCACGTTGCAATAGTCTATAAAAGTGATACGTATATACGGCATCTTTATCTTTAAATGTAGGTAGTCCCTCTTGAATTTTTACATCAAAAGGAATGAACGAATTATTTGTTTTGCCAGAAGGAAGAATACCTTCATTTATAGAACTGATTATTACGGTTTCAAAATCTAAAACTCGTGATTCTAACATTCCCATAATTTGAAGCCCTTCTAAAGGTTCACCTTTAAAATCTAAAGTTTCGGAGTTTAAGAGTTCTTTGTAAATAGTTTGTAAAGCTACGATAGAATTAAGGTATTGGTATTGTGAGTTTAATTCTGTTAGTTGATTAAATAAGGTGTTAAATCGATATAGGTATTCTAATTCTAGACTATGATTTTGTTTGTCATTGTCTAAATTAGATTTCATTTTAAAAATTAGGTCAGAACATTGTTTTAAAGCAATTTTTGGTTCGTTATTCCAAGAACTAAAAAATAATTGTACAGTGTCTAAATGACTTGTTGCTATTTTTTTAAAATCTGAGACAGTTAAATAAACTAAATTATTTTTTTGAATGTGCGCTACTATTTCACTAGAAACGTTTTTAGTGTCAGTCTCGAATAATGCATAAACAGATGGATGACTAAGTAAACTAATAACATCTTTAAAGTAGAATTGTTTAGGGTTTGATTTATGAACTAGAAAAAGTTGCTCAAAAAATGAAGCCAGAGGCACAAACTGTAACGGTAATCCCATTGTTACATTTAGTTTGGTAATGTCCTTGGGTATTGAATTAAGCACAGGTAATAAAAGCTGTTCTTCTCCAAGGACCACTGCGATTTTTGATAGATTAGTTTCTTTTTTTGTTAATTCATCTAAAATTTCACCTATGTATTTTGCCTGTCCTACGAGTTTAGGAATTCCGATGGCATGTATGTTTTTTTCTTCTGTATAGTGAGAAGTTACCCAATTAAAAGGATTTGTTTTAAAGTAATTCCATTCATTTCTATGTTGTCTTGTAAACCAACCTGCATCATGAATGTTGTCGTTAATAAAGGCTTTATCAATATCCCAATAGATGTGGGCTAATTCGTTTTTAAGCAATCCTTGAATAATTTGAGATTCAGCAGTGTTTAAGGCATTAAAACCTAGGAATATGTGTGTTTTGTTATTGGTATTAGCTTTGTATGATTCTAAATTCTCAACGGCTTCTCTATAAATGAGACCTTGATAACCTTGTTTAGATTGAAGAAGGTTTGCAGTATAGGCAGAATAATAGGTTTTAAGCTGTTTCCAGAACTTTAAGTGATTTGTGATAAGTTCTGTTTGATTCGCTTCTAAAGACCAATGATTAATCTCTTTAATGGCATTTAGGTAATCAAAGATATGGTCTTGAGGAATGAGGTAACGGTCAATCTCGTTAAAGTCTTGTAATAATATTTGAGCCCATTTCGAAAAAGATTCAAACGGTTCTTGTTCGCTTTCTTTTGTTAGACTTTTATAAGTTTCGTAAAGTCTAAATAATAAGTCTGCATTTGGTAAAGTTCGTATTCCAGATAACTCTTCAACAAATTCTTCAATACTAAGAATATTTGGCGTAAAAATGGGTCTATCTATTAATGCAGATAGATGATGCTTAAGAAAGACACCAGCACGTTTACTAGGGAGAATGAAATGTAAATCTTCTAGGTTTAACTTTTTTACTTGTAAATCTAGAAGTACTGTTTTTATAAAACTTATCATTTTATAAAAATAAAAAACGCTCCGAATTTCGGAGCGTTTTTAAAATATATTTTAGATGTGATTGTGATTAGTTTTTCAACTTCACTTCTACACGTCTGTTTTCTTTTCTACCAGCCGCTGTTCTGTTGTTAGCAATTGGATTAGATTCACCAAAACCAGCTGCAGTTAATCTGCTTGCAGAAATACCATTAGAAATTAAGTAATCTCTAACTGCATTTGCTCTTCTTTCAGATAACGCTTGGTTACTAGCTTTAGGACCTTGACTATCAGTATGACCTTCAATTCCGAAATCAGCTTTTGGGTATTCTTTAAAGATTACAACCATAGCTTGTAATACTTGATCAGTTTGTTTTTGGAAAGATGCCTTACCAGAATCAAATAAGATAGATCTTGCATAAGTATTTAAAGCTTTAACAACTTCTTCAGTTGGCTTAACTTCAGGACAACCATTGTTTGCAACAGTACCAGCTTCGTTAACACATTTATCATCTTTGTCTAAAACACCATCACCATCAGTATCAGGCCAAGGACATCCACTATTTGCAGCAGGACCAGCTTCGTTAGCACATTTGTCATCACCATCAGCAACACCGTCACCATCAGCATCTGGACAACCAGCTAAAGTTTTTAAACCTGCAACAGTAGGACATTTATCATCTTTATCTACTACACCGTCACCATCAGAATCAGGACAACCGTTAAATTCAGCTAAACCTGCAGTATTAGGACAATCGTCTTTAGAATCTTGGATACCATCATTATCAGAATCAGGACAACCATTAAAGATTTCTAATCCAGCTTCTTCAGGACAAGCATCATCTTGATCATATACACCATCACCATCAGTATCAGTACCACCAAACTTGAAAGTAAGACCTACTGAATGTTGGAAATGCTTTTTCGTAGAATTTTCAAAAGCATGCTTGTAAGTTGATTGTATATCGAAACCTAATTGCTCAGAAATCCAAATTTTAAAACCTAAAGTTCCGTTTAATGTACCAGCGCCTGATTCATCTAACCAAGTGTAACCACCACCAATACCTACGTAAGGATCGATTGTTTTAGATTTAATAACTTCCATTAAGCTGTAAGAAACTCTACCGTCTAGACCAAAATAAGTAAGGTCATCTACTTTATTTGTAGTTTCTACACCAAAACTATCTGTATTTGAGCCGAATTTATCTATTTTATTTAAAGAACCAGTAGCAGTGAATGTGAAACCATCACTAAGGTATCTCGAAACTGAAATAGTAGAAAGAGAAGGAAAAACATTCCAATGATCTTCTGCGTTAAAGTATTCGTCAAAATAATCACCTTGAGGTGCATCTTCTCCTACAGGATAAAAGTCAACAGCGTTAGCTCCAACCGTAATAGCCCATGGATTGTTTTTGTCTTGAGCATTAGAAGTGCTAAAACTTGCAATAAGTACTGCAACAAAAAATAATCTGCTAAGATTTTTCATATTCTAATTAATTTAATTTTTAAGTGTTAATTAAAGACAAAAGTAAGTTGTTAAATTTTATTAACAAAGTAAATTTTATAAAATTATTGAGATATAGCCCTAAAAATGAGAGTTTGTAACCATTTTAAATAACATCTAGTGCTTTGCCTACTTTAGTAAAAGCAGAAATTGCTTTGTCTAATTGGTTTTTGTCGTGAGCAGCAGATAGTTGCACTCTGATTCTTGCTTTGTCTTTTGGTACTACAGGATAAAAGAAACCAATAACGTATATGCCTTCTTCTAATAGCATATTCGCCATATTTTGCGATAATTTTGCATCATATAACATTACGGGTACAATTGCAGAATCACCATCCACAATATCAAATCCTGCTGCTTTCATACCTTTTTTGAAGTATTTTGTATTCCAGTCGACCTTGTCTCTTAGCGTTGTATTATTTTTAAGCATATCGAACACTTTAATAGATGCACCAACAATAGCAGGAGCTAAAGAGTTTGAGAATAAATAAGGACGAGAGCGTTGACGTAGAAGTTCAATAATTTCTTTTTTAGCTGTAGTATAACCACCCATTGAGCCACCTAATGCTTTTCCTAAAGTACCTGTGATAATATCGATTCTACCAAGAACACCTTTTTCTTCTAATGTTCCAATACCTGTTTCACCTATAAAACCAGTTGCATGACATTCGTCTATCATAACCATAGCATCATACTTGTCTGCTAAATCACATATTTTATCTAAAGGAGCAACTAAGCCATCCATAGAAAACACACCATCTGTTACAATAATTTTGAAACGTGCACCATTAGCATTAGCTTCAATTAGTTGTGTTTCTAAATCTGCCATATCATTATTTTGGTAACGGTATCTTGCTGCTTTACATAATCTTACACCATCTATAATTGAAGCGTGATTTAAAGAATCTGAAATTATAGCATCTTCTTTAGTCAATAAAGGCTCAAAAACACCACCATTTGCATCAAAAGCGGCTGCATATAATATAGTATCTTCAGTACCATAGAAATCAGCAATTTTTTGCTCTAATTCTTTGTGGATATCTTGAGTGCCACAAATAAAACGAACAGAAGACATCCCAAAACCATGTGTATCCATAGTATCTTTTGCTGCTTGTATAACATCTGGGTGCGATGATAATCCTAAATAATTATTAGCGCAGAAATTTAATACTTTCTTACCAGTATTTAGTGTTATCTCAGCACCTTGAGGTGAAGTAATTATACGCTCTTCCTTAAAAAGACCTGCTTGTTTTATAGACTCTATCTCTTCTTGTAAGTGATTTTTTATATTTCCGTACATGGTTTTATTTTTGAATTGAAACAAAGATACTATGAAAAATCAGACTTCAATAACTTCAATTGTGTCATTTATATAAACCAATAATTTATGAGTTACTTTTAAATTCATATTATTTAAAACCGATTCATAATCCTTAAGTTGTGTTTTATGAGTTGATTTAGCATCACCTGTTTTGTAGTCTATAATTATTGCTTCATTTTTTGAATTGATATTCAATCGGTCTGGCCTTAAAAGTTGACCAGAACTAGTGATGATATCACGTTCATTATATATCTTGAAATTGTCTTTGAAATAATGTTCTAATTTGGTATGGTTTATAACCTCTAGAACTAAGTTCTTTAAAACTTTACTGTTTTCGGCAGTTACATCACCAGAAATTATTAATTCATTGAAGGCGAAATCAACATCTTCAATTGTTTTTATTTTTGATAAAACTAAATGCACCAAATTTCCACGTTCTATAGCTGCTTCTTGCTGTGTATCCCAAAGCAATCCAGATTTGGTCACAATAAATAAATTGTGGTCTTCTTTAGGAACAGATATTAATTTTAACGGATTTGAAGTTGTTTCTTGAAGCGATTCGTTTTCTTTTCGTTTAAAAGTACCGTAACTATAGCTTAGTTGGTTTTCGTTCCATTTGTTTTCCTTAATCAAGAAATTTATAAACTTACCAGCATAAGAATTCTCGTTAATCACACCTTTTGTACTAATATCTTTTTTTGAAATAATATACAACTGCTCAACAGCTCTAGTTAAAACCACATAAAGTAGATTCATGTTATCTAGTTCTAATTGCGATTGATGTGTATTATAAATTTGAGTTCCGATGACACCAAAATGCTCAACATCTTTGTTGTAATTAAGAAGCAATGTGTCAAAACCATTATAATCTTCTGAATTTACAGGAAACCAAACCTTAGGCTCTAATTCTTTATAAATATTAAGGTCTGCATATGGAAATATTACAACCGGAAATTCTAAACCCTTAGATTTATGAATAGTCATAATCTCAACAGCGTTCATGTTTTCAGGTGTAACAACACTTAATTTATCGGCTTTCTTTTCAAAATAATTAATAAAACCAGCTAAATCGGAATTTTGCTTTTGTGTAAATTCTAAAACAACATCAAGATAAAACTGAAGGTAAGCATCTGAGTTTTCGTTTAAACTAAATAGTCTAACGACATGCTCTACCAATTCATAAAGTGGTAACTGAAGACATTGGTTTTTATCAATGTAAATATTCAGTTGTTTTAATTCTGAAAACATCTCATCTAAATCTTGCCTTAGATAGGTTTTAAAAAATAAGTGTTTGTCTTTAGTTTCATGTTGTTCTGCTAAATAAGAAAGCACTTCAACTTTTAAGCTATCATTAGTTGGTTGTACAAGAAGTTTTAAAAATGAATTAATAAAGTTAACCTTATCAGAATTTTTTAAAAGCAGGGTTTCAGAAGAGGTAATCTTAATTCCATTTTCATTGAGGTAATTCGCGATAGCAACACCTTCTTTCCGTTTTCTTACCAAAACACAAATGTCATCTAAGGGAAATCCGTTTTCCTCACATTTTTTAATGGTTTCTAAAACCTCACGAGCATACATTTCATTAATATTATCTTCTTTCTGAACATCTAAAAAATTAAGGTTTACATAACCTTTAGACGTGTTATGAGGCTGTTGTTTTGCTTTTTTGAAGAGTTCAGCATAAGCATCATCGCTAAATGAAGTTTCACTTAAAAACTCAAAAAACGAATTATTAAATTCAATAATAGCCTTTGCACTTCTGTAATTAGTTTCAAGTGGAAGGACTTCGGCTTCAATTTGAAAAGGATTCTCCACCTTATTATAAAGGTTAATAAATTGTTCTGCCTCACCACCTCGCCATCTGTAAATGGCTTGTTTGGCGTCACCAACCAACATTGTATCACCATTTGCTGCGGAAAGGGCATTTTCTAATAATGGCACCAAATTTTCCCATTGCATTTTTGAGGTGTCTTGAAACTCATCAATAAAGTAATGTTTAAATTTTTCACCTAAACGTTCATAAATAAAAGGCGTTGGCTGATTTTTAATCTCTTCACTTATTATAGTGTTGAATTCTGAAATCAACATTTTATTCTGGTCAGATTTTAAAACGTCTAATTCATTTTTAATAGCGTTTAAAACCGAAAGTGGCGTGATGTTTTTATAAAATCCTTTTTTAAGTTTTAATTTGAAAATAGATTCTTTTGAAGCCACAAAATATTCCGCTAATAGCGGTTGAATACTTTCAATGGTTGAAGCAACATCTTCAGAAACTCGTTTTGGATATATTGTATTACCTTCAATTAAATCATTTTGCCAAGCCGCATCGAATCCAACCGAAAATTGCTTTGCAGCTAACTTTTCAAAATGTTTTGGAAGTGAACCTCTATTAAAATCATTAAATTGTAAGCCAGATTCCTTAATAAGAGTTAAAGCTGTATTCGCTTCATTAATAATGTTTTCTTCAATTTTTATTATTTCCTTAGATATCTGTTGTTTTAGAAGCTTAAAATCTTCAAGTGTTTTTTCTTTTAAAGTTCTTACTGCTACGAGGTCATTCTCGTTCACTAATAATTTCGCAATCTTATTAAAGTCAAAACTAATGTCCCAGCTTTTATCATCATCTGCTTTTTCTATCGCAAAATCTACCAATACCTTCGTTAAGGTTTTGTCGCTTCCGGCTTTGGCGATGAGACTATCCACTGCCTCATTCAATAAGCGTTCTTGGTCTAGTTCTACTTCAAAATTTACTGGTAATTTTAAATCGTGGGCAAAAGTTCTAATCACTCTGTGTGTAAACCCATCAATGGTAGAAATATCAAATGCGCCATAATTATGAATTATATGTTTTAAGATGTGTTTTGATTTGCTATGAAGAACTTCTGGCTTTAAATCTAACTCTTCACATATGGCCTCAAACATTGGGTGAGGTTTGGTTAAGCTTTCTTGTTGCGAAAAGGATTGAAGCATATTAATAATACGTTCTTTCATTTCACCAACAGCTTTGTTAGTAAATGTAATAGCTAAAATGGACTTAAACTGGTCGTAACTTTTAGATTGGATAAGTATTTTTAGATACGCTTTTGCTAGTGTAAACGTTTTTCCGCTTCCTGCTGAAGCATTGTATATTTTAAAGGCTGAATTTTGCAAGAGATAATTTTTATACCAAAATAGGGAATCTTAATAGTTTATTAAGAGAAAATAGCGACCAAAATTGTAAATTTGAATTGAAAACAATTATTAACCAATAAAATAAAAACGATTATGGCTTTCGACTTACCGAAATTACAATATGCTTATGATGCTTTAGAACCAAACATTGACGCACGCACAATGGAGATTCATTATACAAAACATCACCAAGGCTACACAAATAAATTAAATGCTGCGATTGAAGGAACTGATTTAGATGGTAAATCAATCGAAGATATCCTTACTAATTTAGATATGGATAATAAAGGTGTTAGAAATAATGGTGGAGGTTTTTATAATCACTCATTATTTTGGGAGGTTATGAATCCTGAAGGAAAAGGACGTTTGTCAGGTGACTTAAAAGATGCAATTGAAGCAGAATTTGGTTCTGTTGATGCTTTTAAAGATGCATTTTCTAAAGCTGCTGCAACTCAATTTGGTTCAGGTTGGGCTTGGTTATGTGTTCATAAAGGTGGAAAAGTAGAAGTTTGTTCTACACCAAACCAAGATAACCCATTAATGCCAGGTGTTACTTGCCAAGGGACTCCAATTTTAGGTTTAGATGTTTGGGAACACGCTTATTATTTAAATTACCAAAACAGAAGACCAGATTATATTGAAGCTTTCTTTAATGTAATTAACTGGAACGAAGTAGAAAGAAGATACGCTGAAGCTAAGTAAGTTATAGCAATTTTATATTATTAGAAAACCGAGCCTTAAATTAAGGCTCGGTTTTTTTATACGCTTATTTAAAATATGTTTTGACATTTGGGTATGAAAAAGGGCGAACAGATGCTCACCCTTTTTGCCCCAAATCTACCATAAACTTAACCTACTTATGTTAT
>TARA_R110002050_G_scaffold300824_1_pt1 | contig 10812 bp, 5 predicted proteins | sample TARA_R110002050 | Tara Oceans TARA_R110002050 (sample SAMEA4396988) | marine metagenome | biome: Polar Biome; feature: [DCM] deep chlorophyll maximum layer (ENVO:01000326); material: water (ENVO:00002006), including particulate matter (ENVO:01000060) such as... | depth 25 m
TTTAGTATTTCCATTTGGATATATGATTATAAGTTCTGCGTTTCAATTTTTTGAAGAAGATGATGAGGATGAAGATGGTCAGACCTAAAAAAATTACTAACAGAAATGCTAATGTACCTCCAGCTGCAAGAAATACACAAGACAATACAAGAGGAATTATTCCTGGTTTAACAAGTGGTACTACATATGGAGAAGGTCAAGATATAAAAGAACAAGTACAAGCTACTGGTGGATTGCCACAAGCAAATAACTTGCCACAACAACCTTCACAACCCAAATTAAATTTATCACAAGTAGATGCTTTTGCTCCTACCGAAAGACCTAATGAACCTGTAACAGCAGGATTGCCTTTTGGTTCAGGTTATTCTCCTCAACAAGCTGTTGAAGAAGATCCAGATATGATGTTAAGAGTTTTATACAATGTATATCCTGATCCTATATTTTTACAAATGATGAACAGGCAAGACATTGGATAATGTATTATGAGTTATACATATCCAGAAAACCCTTTTAAAGAAAAAGAAAGCCTAGAAACTCTCAAAGCAAGAGAAGCAAGATTTGATTCTTTAAGAGAACAAGTAAGCGAACAAACATCAGAACTAGCAATTAAAAATGCTGTTAATGCTAACTATCTACCTCCTAATGTTCCTGCGACAGCAGCAGTAGCAGGTATAGATTTTGATGACATAGATCCAAGAACACTAGAACGATTTGCACAAACTATTGTAGAAGAACAAGCAGGTCCTTGGAACGCATTTAAACGCAGTGCTAAAGGAGTTGCAAGAGGAGCATTTCTAGCTTTTGATGCAGGATTAGATTATGTAGATCAAATACTTGGTAGGTTTCCTGTAGCAATAGGACAACGATATAAAGATAAAAAAAATAAAGGTATATCTAGTTCACAAGCATTATCAGAAACATTTCAAGAGTTCCCAGAAATAAGACAACAAGTAGGTGATACTGCATTTACTCTTGCACTTAGAGAAATTAAAGAAGGCAGACCTGTAAACATTGGTACAGGAATAATACCTAACAGTCAAAATATGGTAGATACTCCTGAATATCAAAAGTTAGTTGGTATGGGTGTACAACCAGAACAAGCATTAAGTCTTTCAGAAAAAATTGTTGGATCTCCTTTAACAACTATTGCACAAGAAAAAGCAAAAACAGGTGTGCAATTTAGAGGATCAACGGCAGCTAAATTTAAAAAAAATCAAGAAGATGCGTTTGTTACTCCAGGTAGATTACTAGCAGAACCTTTAGCAGCTGCTGGGATAGTAGAACCTGGTTCTAAAACTTATAGTTGGTTAACAGGTATAACTGATGCAGCAGTTACTTTATATGCTGATCCTGTATTTAGAGGCGCTCAACTAACAGGACAAGTTTTAAGAGCTGGAAATATGGCGAAGTACAGAACAGTTGCAGACAGAACAGCAAAACTTGCAAATTTAGAAAAAGCTGGAGGAATTACAAATTCAATAAGAAGAACAGCTATTGCTAAATCTCCAAGAAGAACAGGTAACAATTCTATAGAAGAAGTATTAGAAACAGAACCATATAGAGCTTTAAAGAAAATGATTGCTTCTAGTGATAATATAGAAGATGCTGGTGGTAATCCAGATGTCCTTATGGATTTACTAAAAATATATGATCAACCAGAACTTATTAATGATTTAATTAAGTTGACAGATGAAGGATTAATAAATAATAAACTACTAGATGCACTTAGTACTGGATATTTAAATACAAGTCGCTCTATCAAACACGCTAGAGAACTTCCTATATCTAATAGAAAACTAAAAAACTATATGAAGAAAAAAGTTATAGGTAATTTTGATGCACCTATAGGACAAGCAGATGAACTTCTACAAGCTGGTGGGTATGCACCAATAATTAAAATGAAGTTACCTTATGCAGCAACACTTGCTGAAAAGCTACACAAACCACAACTTGATTTAAAAAATGCTGGTAAAGCTATACAAAATTTACAGTTGATGATGAAACAAATGGGATTAGATACTGTAGAAAGAGGAAAGTTTATAAAGAAAGCATTAGAAATAGAATACGGCTTAGGTGCTGTTGATGATGTTGTAAAACAAATAACAAAAGAATTACCTGCTCCAAAAAAATTATTAGGCTTACCTGCTCCAAAGAAAGTATTGACACAAGCACAGATAGATGCTGCAACTGATGTGAACACTAGAAAAGAAGTACAAAAATTATTAAAAGACTCTGACCTAACAAAAGAACAACTTAATAATATTCTTAAAGCTCGTTTTGGTATAGCTAATTATGATGACTTAGGAGAGATTATAAATGTATTACCAATACTTAGACAAGTAGGATGGGTAATAAAACCTAAATCTATTGTGTTAAGAGAAACTCCTTCCGATATTGTTAAGATTGCAAAAGAAGTTGACTTAACACAATCCTTACAAAAGAACAGAATAGATATGTATTTTAAATTATTAAGTGAAATGGGTGAATCTTGGAAAAAAAACTTAGTTAAAGATTTTGATAATAAGTTGAGTGATTCTGTATTAGAACATATTGGAAAAATATTTAAAGATGAATTTGATGGTATGACAAGATATGGAATTGCTACAGATGGTTCTAAATTAGATTATGGTCCTGCATTAAAAGCATTAGTTGAAGGTGGTGAGGTTAACATTCCAGCATATAGACTACAAACAGAAATGATACAAAACTCTATTCCTTTATATTCTCCAAAAGATATTATTAAAGTTACTTCAAGAATACAGAAAAGATTATTAAAAAATAAATCTTTAGATGATTTTCAAAAAGCAACAGACTTTAAAGGCTTTCCTTTATTGTTAGATAAATATATTTCTAAAGTATGGAAACCATTAGTGTTGATTAGACCAGCCTGGACAATTCGTGTTATAGGTGAAGAACAAATAAGAATGTGGGCAGCAGGATATGACACACCAATAAACCCACAAACTTGGATTGCATATATGACAGGAAGAAATGTTAAAGCAGAAGCTAACTTGTTGTTAGAAAAATTTCCACAATTAAATAAAGAGTTTAGACAATTTGCTAGAGGAAAAATGACTATAGATCAGGCAGATGAGTTTCTTAAAAAAGTAGAAAAATTAGAAGATGGACTAGAAAGTGTTAGTGGAACACAACTATTGAGAGAAACATTCTTTGATGCACTATCTGGAATACATAATGGAATAGAAGGATTGACAAAAAATAATCCAGCACTTGCTACATTTTTTACTACAGTAGGAAAAGATGGACCTAAACCTCTATATGTAAAATCTTTGCAATGGAACATAAGCAAAATTCTTGGTGATGATTTAGCTATGAACGCAATTAAAGAAGGTCCTGAATCATACAAAAAAAGATTTTGGGCTGACAGATTAAAAACTGATGGCACACCAAATAAAGAATCTGATTTAGTACAGTTTATAAATAGATTTCCAGAAAGCGAATGGGCTAATGCTTTTAGTAATAAAGAACTAGCAGATGATATTGTTGACTTAGCATATGCTAGAGCAGTACAACTTGCTGGTGGTCTAGTAGATTCATCTGAAAGAGTTTTAACAAACATAACTTTACGAGCTAACACACAATCAATACTTGATGATTTAGCAGCAGGAAAGTTTACTACAAAGTCTGGACAAGAAATTAAACTACGAGGTGGAACTAGAGATGAAGAATTAATTAATATAGAAAAGTTTTTTAATAAATACAAAGATGATTTGGCTCAAGAACTAAATGGAGGAGTAAGCCTTAGTAGTCTTAACCCAACATATGAAAATGCAAAATTAAATCAAGCAGTTGACTCAATGTATTTTTATTTTATGTCAATGTCAACAAATAAACTTTCAAGAGCGCCAGTATTTAAACAAGCCTATTGGAACAAAGTAACAGACCTTATTGCAGTTGGTGATGATAGAATTAAACAACACATAATAGAACAAGCAGAAAAAGCTAATGTTGGAAAAAATTATTTAACAAAGATGAAAAAAGTACAACCTAGTGTAGATAGAGCAATGTACACAATAGATGATGGTATAGAAAATGCTTTTAGAAACATAGATGATATAGCTAAAGCAGATGCCTTAACGAGAACAAAAGAACTTTTGTATGATTTAGGTTCCAATACTCGTATAGTAAATGCACTTAGATTTGCATTTCCCTTTGGTGAAGCCTATAAAGAAATTGTTACTACTTGGACAAGGCTACTTAAAGCCAATCCTGCACCAGTAAGAAGATTAGAACAACTTGTTGTATCAGGCAGAGAAGATAATCCATTTATGCCCTCTGGAACAGATAGTGGTTTTTTCTTTGAGGATCCAACAACAGGAGAAGAAATGTTTGCTTTCCCTGGATGGAATGGCGTAATGCAAAACTATATGAATATGACTTCAAATGATAATGTTAGGGTAACTGCATCAGGTTTTGCTAGTGGTCTTAACATAGTATCAGGTACATTGTTACCAGGAGTTGGACCGATAGTCCAAATACCTGCTGCTGCATTAATACCAAGTACTCCAAATTATGATTTTATGAGAAGTTTTATATTTGGAGATTTCCAACCTGCTACTCCTGAAGATGATTCTTTTTCTAAAATGGAAAATTTATTTAAGAGTACATTTAAAGCTGCTATTCCTAGTTATGCACAAAAATACTTACAAGCTGTAGATGCTGATGTATTTGATTTTCAAAGAGTTTATGGAAATACAACTATAGAAGTGTATAAAGCTATGTTATATTCTGGAAGAATTGATGATAGTACACCACAAGGTATGGAAGATGGACTAGAAAAAGCTAAAGAGTATGCAAAAGGTATGACCTTAATTAGAAGTTTTGCTCAATTTATAGGTCCTTCAGGTATTACACCTAGATTTGAATTAGCTGTACAGACAGAAGAAGGCAGACAGTTTATGTTCTTCTCTGCATTAGTTGAGGAATACAGGGAGTACAGAGATAATGTTGCAGATGGAAATGATTTAAAAACTATAGAACATTTTATTGATACTTATGGTGTGAACCCTATAACATTGACAGTTGCTAAAACAACTTCAGTGAGAAGAACACCAGTTACTGTAGAAGGTTCTAAGTTCTTTAGAGATAATAAAGACTTGTTTGAACAATATAAATACACTGCTTACTATTCTAATCCAGATGATCCAACTGGTGAGTTTGATTATGCTAGTTATTTAACATCACTTGAAAGAGAAGATAGAGTACCTAGAACACCAGAACAATGGGGTATTGCTAAGAATCAATTACTTGGAGCTTTAGCCTGGGAAAAGTTTATGAATACTACTGATGGATTTACACCAGCAGAAGTAGGACAAAAACCTTTATATCGTAACAGTAGTGAACAAGCTAGGTTGATAAAAGAAAGTAAAAGAATGGATCTCAAAGAAAGATATCCTGGTTGGGGAAATCCTTTAGTAGGTACTCCTATAAAAGCATCAAGAGATCAAGTGATAGAGGAGTTTTATAAATGGCAAAACAATGAATTTCTTAAATCAACAGAAGCTGGAAAAGGTCTTATGCTATATATAGAAGCAAGAGAACAAGCTATCGCACAAGGAAAAGCACTAGGTTTTACAAAATCTTCCTTTAAATCTGCAAGAGGATTGAGTAATCTTAGGTGGTATCTAAGAGATACAGCTGAATATATTGTAAGTCAACATCCTGACTTCCAATATATTTGGAACTCGTACTTCAAACAAGAATTATTAGATGAGGAACGAGATGAAAAACCAAGCTATAATATAAGTGGAGAGTAGTTATGACAGTAAACGAATATATAAATTTATTAATAGAACAAGTTAATTATAAAATAAATAGTCAAGGATTGAGCAGAAGTGTATTAGATGCTAATGCTTTACAAATACTCCAAGAACAGCCAACTGTAGATGCAGCAATAGCAGAAGCAACTTTATTACTCAATGGTGTTATGACAGTTGATGAATTACAAAGAATATCACAGGGATCAGGTCAACCACAAATACAAAACTATCCACAAGATACAGGAACACAAGGACAAACCTTTGTTAGTTTCTTAGGTGATGTTCCTACTTACTATACAACTCCTACTGGTAGAGATATAGCAGAAAAAGATGATGATGGAGAATATGTATTCTATACACAAGGTGAACAGTACTCTAACTTTGCAGGTTTAAGTCCTGAAGTAAGAGCCACAATACAAACAGATTTAGTAAATGCAGGATTGTTAGAACGAGGAACCTTTCGTATTGGCGAGTGGGATGATGCAAGTGCAGATGCTATGAAAATAGTATTAGGTAGGTCAAATCAAATAGGTAATCCTGATTGGTTATCATCAATGAAATGGTATGTAGATAATCAATTACCAGAAATACCTACAGCAGATGATATATTTTTACCTCCAGATTACACAGGAACAGCTAATCTTATTGATAGTATGTTTGCACAATCATTAGGTAGAGAACCAAAAGAATATGAGAAACAAAATTTACTTGACCAATACAGTTCAATAGTACAAAAACAAGCAGCAAATCAACAAAGAGTTGCAGGGTTAATAGAAGAACCTGAATTCCAAACTGTTGAAGAATTAGTTGATTATAGTAATCACGGCATAGAAGATATACAGGAAACTATAATAGAAGAAGGAATTACGCAAATTGACCCAACAGCAAGATTTCAGCAAGCCTTTAAAGATGCAACACAATTTGAAACAGAAAGATTAAGAGGACAAGCTGATATACAAAGAACTAACCAAACTATTCTTAACCTTATTAGTGGTGCTCCAGGGTAATAGTATGGCAATAGAACAATTAGATATATTTATGGAAACAATGAAAATGCAGGAAAGCAGTGGTGATTACTCTGCTATTGGTCCTGTAACTAGATATGGTAGAGGATTAGGAGCTTATCAAATAGTAGAAGATAACTGGGATGACTGGTCTAAAGAAGCATACTATGAAGGATATAACAAAATGACTGCACAACAGAGAAAAAATCTTCCTAGTCTTAATTGGGAAGATTCAAAGACACAGGATAGAACAGCAAAAAATAAATTTACTCAATACTATAACAAATATAAATCTTGGGATTTAGTAGCAATAGCTTGGTTTGCTGGACCAGGTAACGCAAATAAAGTTATAAGAAATACTAATTTAAACCCTAGATTACTTCCTGAAGATGCAAAGAATCTTGTAGATATAATGAGTTATAAAGATGTTCTAGGTAAAGATGTTGGTGGATATGTCAATGATGTAATGACTAATATGAATAAAGAATTAGAAAATAAAGGTATGGCTTTAGCTACTAGATATACTGCACAAGATCCAAGTATCAGATTTCAAGAACCACAGATCAACAATAGTAATGTTGCTACAAGTATGATTGATGCTTTGTCACAGAACACAGCAGGTGGACAAAGACAACAACTAGCAGTTGGTGGAGATCAAGCACGACAAGCAAGTAATGTTAGAACAGCTATAGATAATGCTAAAGCAAAAGGTGAATCAACTATTAATGTAAGTATGGCTAGTGAAAAGAACCCTTATTCAGCTAGAGAATTAGGTATGAAAAGATAATGATTAAATATTTAGTTGTAGGTTCCCCAGGTAGATATAGAGTAGTACCTGTTGCAAAAGACCAAGAAGGTTATGACTCTGGTATGTCAAAACAAGCAGCAGATGAAACAGCAGTTAGTTTAAATAATAAATACTATAATGATAGAAAGGGTACATACAGTCCAACAGGTAACTTAACTACTTCTGATAATACTAGTAGTTCTAGTCCAACAGGTAACTTAACTACTTCTGATACTACTAGTAGTTCTAATCTCAGTGCTACATCTAGAAAACTTACTAATGAAGAATTTAAAGACTTTAGAAATTTACCAATAGCCGAAAAACTAGAAGCTATATCTAGATATGCTGATGGAAATATATTTTTAACAACCTCACAAAAAAAGTTTGTAGATGACACTTATAATATAAGCAATAGTGAATTAAAAAAAGCTGAAGATATAGGTAAGTCTGGAGTAATTAACATAGATTCAGGACCACTTGATTCTGGAGTTGATACTTGGTGGCAACTACTTGGTTATGAAAGTTTAGGTGAAGTAAATAGAGAGTTAGCTTCTGGTGCTTTAACTATGTCAGAAGTCAATAGAGCTAAAGATGATGCAGAAGAAAAAAGAGGTATGGGTGGTGTTGAAGATACAAGAACAACAAGTACACAAGATGAGATTGTACAAACAGTAACTCTTTTTAAAGATGGTAAAACAGTAGAAGTTCTTTCATCAGATGCTAACTTATATTTAGCAGCAAATTGGACACCAAATGAAACTGCAGCAAGTAGTTCAACAAGTTTAACAAGTTCAACAGATTTAACAGATTCAACAAGTTCACAAGAATTTGTTTCTGACCAAGTAATAGTTTTAGGACCAAATGGAGCTAGGACAACAGCTCAAAGAAACAAAAGACCTGGAGAAGATATGTCAGAGTATGACAGACTTTTAGCAGGACTTATACCTGGTAGAGAAGGTTATAAAGATGCAGACAAAATAGATTATGAAGATACTTATGGTGGACACTCAACTGGAGAAAGTGTTAGTGGAGATTATAAAGGTGACTATGGTGGAGAAGATGCCTCAACTCCAGATTCCGAAAGAGAGAGTTTAAAAGGTGCAGGTAATACAGGTTACGACAATAAAGATTATTCATCTGTAGTAACAGGTGGTGGAGAAACAGGCAGTGGACAGTTTGTAGGACAACCTGGATCGAATCAAGAAACAAGTTTTAACAACATACCAACAGGTGCAAAAGTATTTGATGTAGATGGAGATTATTACCTAGGATATTTAGTCCCAGGTGGAGATGGAAGTCTTTACACAGGCTCAATCTATATGATGTACCAAGTACCAAACAACGATTTTGTTAAGTCAGGTTTATTAACAGATGCTTCTGCTTTTAAAGGAGCTAACAGTTTCTTAACTAAAGAAGATTTAAACACTGGTGGTGCAATAGTCGCAGGTACAACTGCTGAACTAGAAGGTATAGAAGGCAATCCTTTCTTACAATTTGTAGAAAGAATAAATGATAATGTTGCAATATCTCCTTGGTTAGCAACAGCAGATGGTTTAGCTCTATCAGCAGAAGTTGCATTAGAGGGCAGAGATCCAACACCAGGTGAATACAGACAACTCAAATGGTTTCAAGAAACCACAGAAGAACAAAGAGATTGGTATGAGCTATCACTAGGTAGAGGGTTTAGCAACTTACCACTAGATGCAAAACAAGCATACGAAAACACAAGAAGAAATGTTAAAAACAATTTACTTACCTTAGGTATAGCTGGAGGATTTGACCCTGAAACAGGAATGTTAAGGGATGTTCCACCTGGATTAGTTGATTATATATCACAGAAAGCAGTCACTGGTGAATGGTCAGAAGGAAAAACAACAGAACAATTAAGGTTGTTTGCTGATCCATTTGCAGCAGGAGAAAGAGATGAAGCATTTTTTAATGTAGTTGAAGCTGGTGGGTATGACCAAATAGATAGACAAATGCAGTATGAAGATACTGTAAGACAAGAAGCTCTAAAGTGGTTAGGACCTGTAGCAGGTAACTACAATAGTACCTGGGTAGCTAATTGGGGATCAAGACTTAGATCAGGAGAAACAGATGCTTTCCAACAGTTACAAACAATGCTCAAACAACAAAGAGTTGCTTTGTTTGATGCGTACACAAATCCAGAGTTAACCTATGAAGATATTTCACAACCTTGGAAAAACATTACAGAAAATGCTTTGGGTGAAATACCTGATGAAAATCAAACATATTTTCAAGACATAGTAAAAAATAATAATGTTACTTATGCTAATGAAGTTCTTACTAAAGTAGGATTAGAACAAGGCAACGATAAAGTTGTTAATGATGCTTTAAATAGTTTAGAACAATCTATTGGACAAGGTACAGTGAGAAGAAATTTAGGAGCTAATACATAATGGCAGACTTCGTAGCTTTAGCAGAAGCAAGATTCCCAGGTTTACCTGTGGAGTTTTTAAATTTGTGGACACAGTATTACCAAATAGGTAAACCAGAAACACAAGTTATATCAGAAGTTCGTAAAGATCCAGAATATATAAATATATTTCCTGGTAACACAACTTCATCAGGACAAGTTAGATATGATGAGGTAACTTACAATGCTTTAAAAGATAGTTATATTGGTACTTTACAAGAGTATGGTATTGATAGATCAGCTTCTCTTACATTTATGGCTGATAAAATAACAGGTCTTATAGAAGGAGATGTTTCTGCATCAGAGTTTGCACAAAGAATAGGTTCTGTATATGAAGGTATACAAGAGAACATACCACAAGTACAAGAGTTTTATGAAACAAACTTTGGTGTTACTTTAGATTCTAGGTCTATCCTAGCTGGTGCTTTAGATCCAACAGTAGGAGAAGCTATTGTTCAAGGTAGAATAACTACAGCACAAATCGGTGGAGAAGCAGCACGAGCAGGTTTTGAAGTAACAACATCAGAAGCTAAAAGATTACAAGAAGCAGGTTTAACACAAGAAGAAGCAAGAAGATTGTTCTCTGTTGCTGAAGCACAGTTACCTAGATTACAAGAGTTACAAGCACAAAGAGGTGTTTTACAAGAACAACAAATAGGATTAGAACAACTTAGCGAAGCATTAGTATTTCAAAGTCAAGAAGAACTAGAAACTATTGCTAGATTAGAAGAACAAGAAGCTAGTACATTCGCACCTACTACAGGTGCTGCTAGAACAGGTCGTAGAGTTTCAGGATTAACTGAA
>TARA_R110002050_G_C8960427_1_pt1 | contig 10807 bp, 10 predicted proteins | sample TARA_R110002050 | Tara Oceans TARA_R110002050 (sample SAMEA4396988) | marine metagenome | biome: Polar Biome; feature: [DCM] deep chlorophyll maximum layer (ENVO:01000326); material: water (ENVO:00002006), including particulate matter (ENVO:01000060) such as... | depth 25 m
CCCTGTAGATTAACCTAAAAGTTTGTCAAATTCAATACAACGTTTAGTATATGGACAGTAGGGCAGTAGAAAGCACTGAACTTTCAAATTGCCACTGAGCCGAGCTAAACATTTTTATATTTAATTTATTCGTTTTCAATATTAAAATTTTAGCTTGGCGGTGTTTCAAGTAACCACAAAACTTTCGAAAACTACTGAATGCCCTATTGGCTATATACAGTGTTAGGTTTTCGTGTTTTTTCTTTCCGAAGTGCGTTGGAGCAACCATACTCTTTGACAAGTTTTGGCTTGTGCGGTTGCCTTGAGCGACTTGGCAATGTGTATGGATGCAAGCGTTGGGATTCATCTTTAAATTCTTGTTACATTAAATGTTTGATTATCCATTAAAATAGAATCTTCATATTTTGATCGCATTAATTTCTTTTGAAGAAACAAGTTCTTCTCGATCGATTTAATCTGTTTTAATCCATATTCAGAAATCGTAACAAACCATCCTTCTCCAACCTCTCCATCCTTACGTGGTGTCATGCTAGTATTTCCGTTTGACCAATAAATAGATTCTGCCATTAATTCACCTTCAGAGTTTTTCCATGCAAATTGCTTGGTTGGTTCAGGCTCCCATCCTAGATGTCTTGCCAAAACAGGGTTAATAGCAATCCATTTAGATTTTAAATCAAATTGATCGAATCTATGATCCCTGACTACAACAATAAAATGTCCACCACCTTTCAAATCATGATAGTCATTGCTTAATTGGTGAAAAATAGAGCCAAAAATGTAATTGTCATCTTCATTAAATTCCTCATTAATAGCAATCTGATACATGTATTCTTCAGTAGGAGAACCCCAATCTAAATTTACGATTTGATTGTATTCTGCTATGATTTTGAAGTTGTTATCATAGTCCAATAGTGATTCGTTTAATCTTTCTGATTCACCTATTCGATCTAACCAATCATTGCCAACTCCTCCAAAATCTCTTTCTTTAATCGTCTGAATGAATTCGGGTTTGGCTATTTCATTAAAAAACTGAACGGCATAATCATGTGACATTAAAACGTTCTGAATTCTCTTATCATCAATTGTTCCTGAATCTATTAATTCATTAGTGATATGCATTATAGCTCTGCGAGAAGTTATCACTCTTGGTCTAGGGTAAGAATATTTTAGGTAAATCTCTTCCAAATGATTTCTTAGCTTCTTTTCATATTCAACTGTCCATTCCTCTTCTCGACCAATTTCTTTCATGATCGTGTAGGCTCTATAAATAAGGTTAGATTCATCAATTCCAGACTCTTCTGATAAAATTTCGATTAAAAATTCAAAAGGTCTTATCAGATCTCGGGGATCATTAATATCAATCTCTGGAAGATTATAATTAATCTCTTTGTTAAAGTCAGGTTTATTTGGTTCTGGAATATGTAAAGAATATACTTTAGGCAATTTGATGCTTTTAGGAGTCGGAATTTCTTCTCCTATTGAGGAAAGTGTGCGTATTGCATTCTTTCTTAATTGATAGTCATTTGATAAAGCTAAATTGTTGATTTTTGATTTAAGCGAATGAATTTTTGGAGAGTTGAACGCAGATAATTTCATTATCACGTCCATACATGAATAATCATCTAAACGTCCATTGTGTAAGTGGGTTAAAGCATAATCATCATCTTGATTTATATATTTTGCCAATAACAGTAAGGATTGTTCTTTTATTATTGAGACGGGACTCTGTGATAGATACACTAAATAATCGACTAATGTTTCCATGATTGGTCGATTTAATGAAGGAAGAGTAGGTAAATCCTCAACTGGTTTACTATTTGACATCAGTCTTTGCAGGTAACCATATATTTCAGGCCAGAGCTCTTCCTCAACATAATTTTCTGTTAGAAGTGGAACGATGTCGTCAAGATGTTCGATATATGAACTTGGATAATTACTGCTGACTATATCATGAGCGAATACTTCAAATGCCTTATTAGATGAGATTACGGGATTGATTTGTTTTAGTGCATTAAACGCATTAATTCTTGTTCCTCCATCATAATATTTAACCCATCCTGATTCGCTTGATAGCTCAATACTTTTATTGGCTAAACTAGTTGCCAGTTCACTGTTTCCTAGCGTTAAGGCGGCTTCACTTAGTTTGGCATAGAAATCGGATTCCTTCCTTCCAATTCTAGCTAGTTTGGTAACTTCTTCAATTTGACTTGAAGACAATAAAGGAGTTACTTTTTCAATAACTTTTGACCAATTAAAAAATGAATTTGCCTGATCCTCTTCTTGAATGATTTTCTTGAAATCATCAAAATTTGTAACACGTTCTAGCACTTCACTTTCATCAATCCTTTCATGATCTGTCTTTAAAGCCAATGTGTTAGAAGATGTTGATGAACTACCTCTTTCGTTTTTTGCAGGTATATTAAACCGTGAATAATAGTCTTCTGCTTTTAGCCCTTTTGATTTATAGAAGTCATCAATTTCAGAGAGTAGGTAATGTCTGGTTTCTTCGTAAGCTTTAATTTCTATTGCCGAAATTATGGCTTGTACATGTTCTCCCAAAAAATCTTCTTTTAAAATTTCATGCCCTTTTTCTAGGATAGATTTGAGCAGAGAAGAATCGGCAGATTCAGCAAGAAGCAGATATAGATTAATATATAGTTGAACAATACTTTTGAACTCTTCCTCACTTTTTGTTCGTAGGACGAAATGTTTGATAAAAAGGGTAATGGTATCTTTAAAATCAATCAGATCATTTTCTAGTTGCCAAATGGCCTGTTCAAGACCATCATTCAGATCATGTTCAAATGTGACTGCTAATAATTCTTCAGAAGCATTCCAATAAGCTCTTCCTTCCGTGGTTTCTTTAATATGGTTTAAGTGAGATAAGAACCACTTTATTCTTTCAGAAGCTCTTGATGGGTCTTTATGGTTTATTTTCCTTAACCATTCAATCCAGGTACTAAATTGATAATCTTTTCTATAACCTACTCCAATAGATTCTTGAATTGCCTGTTTGAGCCATTTTTCAGCTTCCTCCAACTCGTCTAAAATGAACCACACTTTTGAGTGAGCCAAACATTCGGTTATTCGACCATCTATATCATGATCATCCAACATTGAATTCTCTAAGGATCTCAACTGTATTACTGCTTTTTCAGCATCAAACCCATTATTCAAGAGGGATTTAATGATTTTACGTTGGATACTTGTACTCCAATATTTTGGAGAATTTTGAAACTCGCCAAATAAATAATCTCCTAATAATTCTAGTTTTTCAGAGCCCAATTCGGATACTGCCGATATCAAAAAATCAAAATATTGCCCTTTTGCCTGTGTCAGCTTATACCAATAACTATTTCTGTGAGATATTTCTTTGTAGTAAAACCGGACTATTGGAAATACTCTTTTAATAGGATCACCAGACATTGGTGTTTGAAGAATTCCTTCCGCTAGAATTTGAGTAGTAATACATAACATTCGTTCAAACTCTACTATGACTTCTTCATCAGTACCTTTCGCAACAGATGGAATTGCAGACGTAATAGAAACCCCGTTCCCCAATAGGTTAAGTAATTTGTTAAGTTTGATTAATGGAAGGAAGGCGTCTAACGAATCATCATATCCCAACCGATCTTTACCCACATTAGAAGGTTGTTCAACTTCCTTAATCCAGCTATATGTTTCATTTAAGTTACGGGTAACTTTATAAACTAAATCGGCAATGAATATTTTGCCAATAGGTTTTGTCTTCTCTTTAGTGAAATGAGAGGTTAATAATGACAAATATTCATTCGCTCGACTATTATCTTTTAAGTCAAGGCATTGCTCGATAGCATATTTTACAAGTTGGAAAAGAGCATTCCTTCCTCTCGAAGACGTGGGATCTATTTTTTCCGTGACTTTATTGAAATCATCCCACTTATTTTGATCAACTAAACTATAACCAAGATTCGAGAGCAACCGTAGCTGTAAATCAGATTCTTTTTCTTCAAACCTGTTTTCTCGGATGCTATCTGAGAATTGAATTTTATCAATTATTGAGAAAATATTCTCAGTTGATTCAAAAAAAGGAGCTGTATACATCCATTCTTCTAAAGAGTCCCTTATTTCTTCGTATCTATGAGAATCATCAATGAGTATCCCTGTATCTGTAATGATTTCTGGATAGGCTAAATTGTATAAGGTGGCTCCTTCAGATTTGTGTCCAAATTCTATAAACAAGCGACATGCTTTGAATGCATACGATTCGCTACAATGTAAGGTGTTACCAGTTCTTAGATAATCTCTGGCTAAGTCAAATTTATTTAAGAATAAGAGTTCTTCTGTAAATGATGCTGGATCAATATTGAATAACCTTCTTTCGATTTCTGCCAGTGAGAACAGATATCTTACTAAAGTATTGATGTCCCTATTTTGTCTAGCTATTTCAATACCTAATTTTGCATCTTGCTTAATCTCTTCTGCTGGTCGGAAGTTAAGCAGTTGTTCAGTAAAGCTATCTGGTGTAACAACTGAAACAAACCTTTCAAATTGCTTTGCTTGAAATAGATGATGATTCTGTTTCCAAGATTTCTCAATCTCTGACTTTACATAATAATCAGCCAGCTGATTATGATATTTGATATTACCTGTTGGGTCATATTTTCCTGTTAAATAATTTAGCGAGGTATGATGAAGAAGGAATTGCTTGAACGAATTATGAAAGAAAGACAAAGTTCTTTCGGTTTCATTAAAAAGAAACCTAGCCTTTTCACGAAAGGACTTTAGTATACTTGGTTGGAAACCCCATTCCTGAATGAACTGAAGATTGATCGAACCATTAATTCTGGCAATTAAACCTAAGAATTGAATTTGACTATCTTCTTTCTGAATAGGCTCCCATATTCTTTTATAATAATTATCAATACTACCATCAATAACTTCAAAAGATTCGATTGTATCGTCAATCGAATCTGCCTTATTGATTTTTTCAACTAAGTAAGACAGGTATAATGGGTGTCCTTGTGATTTCTCAAACACTTGCAACTTTTGAGAACCAGTAAGTTGAATTGAAGAATCGAGATTATCAATGTACTTGTATACTTCCTCCTTTTTTAGTGAATCAATTTGAATAGTTCTATTTCCATTCTGAAATTCAGTTTTAATTTCCTGTTGAATGTCTTCAAGTTCATAAGATTGGCTACCTAAAATAATGAAGACCCCATCAGGGAGAGAAGATGGTAAAGGAAGTTCTCGTAGGAAACTATTTGTTGTTGATTTGTATTCCCTAGGAACATGATCTAGACCATCAATCAATATTATGGTCGGTCGACCATTTGTAATGAAGTCCTTTCCAATTGCTCTTAACTGCTCATTGAATACATCCTTTAGAAAAAGTAAGTCTTTATACGGAAGTATGTCTCTTTTATATATTCCAGCTTCCTTTAATTGAAAAACTAAATCGAAAAAAAGATGTGTAGCATTTCCTCTTTCATAAAAGTTTAAATGTGAAGATGGATTAACGAAATCAAAGGCGTAGTATCTTATTATTCGTGTTTTTAGACCTTTCGACCACTGATTCAATAAAGTAGATTTGCCAGAACCTGGGCCTCCTAGTAAAAACAAGTATCCATTTTTATGCTCTTCTAACTTTGAATTTAACAAGTCAATTGTCGATTGAATCGGTTGGTATCTTTGTCTATCGACTATTAACTCGTGATTAAAAATTGTTTTAAATCTATCAGACCAACCTAATTCTTTAATAATTTCTTGGCGAGTAAATTCAACGACTCTTTCTGGGCTGGCAACTTTTTCAACTATAAATCGGCTGATCTGTTGAAGGTCTTCGTCTTCTTTGGAATATTTAATATTTCCTACACTAAACTGTTTTTGGTTATAGTCAGGTTGAAAATCAAAACAGGTAATAAATTCCTCAAATTCAGAGTCATTGAGTTTTGAACTTATTTTGAGTTCCTTAAGAACAGGCTTCCATTTATCATCAACCGATTGATTTGATTTGATTTTTGTCCAAACATCAGAAAGAAAATTGGCAAATGATCCAATTTTTATATCGCCATCCTTCAAGCTGTCATGAGAAGAAGATGATTTGTTAGTGATTAAGTGAGGGATTACTTTTTTGCTAGGGTTATCTGTCTTTAATTTTATCCAACTAGCAGCTATAAGTGGGATTAAGTCAGAAAAATTGGCAAATGATATGTTGGCTTCCGCTATAGTCCATTTGACTTGGTATGCATGGATTTCTGAATAAGTAGAATATTGTATATCATCTAGTTTTTCAGCTTTTGGGTCTGCTATTCGTATCCATTCAAGTTTTTTATTTACAAGATTCAAATAAACGAACCAAGCGAACTCATCAAATTGAGGCAAATAACCTCCCATTGCTGCTCTTTCTCCACTTGCTGATATTATTTCTTCACTCATTTAAAAATTGAATTTTACAAACCAAAAGAGAAAACCTAATTTTTGGTAGTTACCAATAGTTCTCTTACGTCTATGTCTAATACTTTGGCAATCTGAAACAAAGTCTCAACTCTAGGTTGCATTTCATTTCTACACCATTTTGAAATTGTTGTACGATTCATTTCCAATTGATCTGCCAACCAATTATTTGTTTTTCCCTTTTCTGCTAAAACAGCCTTTATCCGATTATAAACTTCTTTGTCCATGATAAAATCTTATCGTTGAAAATCAAAGGTAATGACTTCATTTGAAATGTTTTTAGCATTATTTTATGCTTTATGGTATTCAATTAAATATTTTTAATATCTTTGTTATGCTTTAAAGGGTTCAAATAAACCCATTGAGGTTTTTTTTGAATATTTAAAATTAAATTATATGAGTACAAGATATACTAAAGCAGATCTAGAGCAATTAGTTTATTCACAGTTAGAAAATCTCAATGCTATGCATGATCTTTTAAGTATTATGAAGCATCAGAATGGATTGATTGAAAATGCTAATAAGAAATTAAAAGATGAAATTTCCGAGTTCAGGGATAAACAAGTTAAGTATCCAACAAGAAGAAGATCGAAATCTTAATCTTGGAGGGAGGGAAATTTAAGCTCTTTTGGTTTTTTAGGGTTGGTTTGTGTAGTGGCAAAACCAAATGTGCTTAAATGTGCGGTTGGTTTTTCTACGTTACGGCATGAAACCTAACGTCCCATGTATGAGTAGTAGCGTATAAAACCCACCATAGAAACTATTTAGACGAAAGATACTAAAATGCACTGACCTTTCGGATAGCAGAAAGGAGCTATTACTTATACATTATGTTATCTACAGGTTTTTCTTTTCCGTTCAAATTAGAAATCAGGAAAAAAGGTCAGATCAATTTTCTCTGATTGAATATCCTTTTCTACTCCTTTGACTATTTTAATAGCACTTTTTACAGAATCTGTATTTATTAATTTGACTCCGTTTGAAATTTCCAATTCTTTTTGTCTTTCATTTAAAGTCAAGTGAAGTGGTTTTATAACTATTAAATAGTTTAATAGTGAATGATTTAAAAGAGAAGAACTACTTTGAAATTCTCTCAAAGAGAATATTCTATCAATAGGTGCTAATCGATTATCAATTATGATATTAAAAGGCTCTTTTAGATTTGAAATCATTTGAGTGGTTTCCTGCAATACACCTTGAATATCTTCTAGTGAAATATTTGAATGAAAATGAGTTAGAGCTGCAAGCTTATTTTCAACGAGCCAACCTGTCTTAAAGTTTTTATTTTTCATAATCACTTCTTGTTTTAATCCAATTAAAGACGTTTTTCACTATAAAGAATAAAATTAAAACGACACAAATAATACTAAGCGTCATTTTAGTAGACGTAAAAATACTGGCTATCGAAACTTCAGATGTACTGATTTTTGGAAAAAGGGACATTAACAAAAGCTGAGAAATATTTTCAAAAACATCTGAAATAGCCAAAAACAAAGGCAGAATAATATACCATTTCTCTTTTTTTACTAAAGCAGCAAGCAGTAAACAATAGCCAATGCCAGAAATTGTTGTATACAAAAAATCAACACCCAGCATTTCGGAATAAAAAGCTCTTCCTTCTTCACCTAGTTGTTGATACAGATTGCTTAGGTATTCAAAATTATAAGAGAATAATTGGTCTGGATTTTTTACACCGTTCGAATAACTTAGGAATTCGGGTAGGTATTTAAGAATTAAAATGGCTTGTAAAACAAACCCTAAAATGATTATAGGAAACGCAATTTTGTATTGTCCTTTTTTGGAAAGAACGTGAAGTATTTTTTTCATTGAAAATCGATTATGTGAGTTAATACACAAAACTAGATTCTCAATCTTCTTTTTCTGTTATCAATTGTTATCACTTACATTTTTCTGAGATTAGACTTAATTCTACTCAATGAAATGGGCGTAATTCCTAAATAAGATGCAATATGTTTTTGCGATATGTGTAATTCTATGTTGGGGTAATGTTTTATGAAGTTTAAATACTTATCTCTTCCTTTTACTTGTAAAAGACAGTTATCCCTATTGTTTTGTCTTTTAATCTCACCCTCTTTTATTGTTTTTCCAATTTCAGACAGGAAATTGTTGTTAGAAAAAAAAGATTTTAATTCATTTGAATTAAATAAGATGAGTTCGGTTTTGCACATTGCTTGGTAGTGATGCAGAGATCTACCATTTAAAGTTCGAAGCGTAGATGTACTCATAAACTTTCCTTCCTCATAAAAGGCAATGCTTTTTTCGTTTCCGTCATCATCAATTATATAGGCTCTGATTATTCCCTTCTCTATAAAAACCTCTTTCTCAAAAAAAGCATTTTGTTGAATTAAAGAGTCTTCTTTTTTCAAGACTTTAAGTTCGGCCATAGTTTTAATGATATCCCATTCCTCAGGAATCATTTTGTCAAAAGGGTTAATATATTCTTTAAATTTCTCCAACTTGTAGATAACGGTTCTCGGCTATGGCAAGTGCGGGATTTCAAGGCACTTACTTGTCCGATTAGCAGTTAGTTTATTTTGTGTAATTACTTTCATTTTAGCACTTTAGCCCGCATTTGATATAGCCGATGTTATGCCCTGACTTTTTTTCATTTTTAACTTGTCGTAAAGTAATCTATTATCAATTTGTTTCCTTGTCTCCATTTTATCCAACCTGATTTAATTGGGGTTTTGCTGTCCGTGAAATTCTCATCACAGTAGTCAGGTGTTGTAATTTCAATCCAATCACCTTTCATTGATTTGACGACAAAACAATCCGTTCCTTGATATTCAATTTCTTGTGAATTTTCAGTCGGTTCAGTCCTAATTTTTTGAGGAAAACTTGAAAGTCGGGCTACTCCAAACATATCTTTCAAATAATCTTCCCAATTGTTGAATTTTGTTTTCTCTGTCTTTTTTAGCCAATAAGTTTTTCCGATTTCATTGTTTATAATTAGCTGAAACCAATTTTCTGTCTTGGTTAAATAGCGAAAAGTAAACGCAAAGTAGTCCAACCAAAGAACTTCTGGGTTTAGCCATTCTTTCTGTTTTTCAAGATCTTTGATATTCCAACTGTTTATTGTCCTGTCGTCAAAAAATTCAATCACTTTTTCAGGTTCTTCAGCTAAAGTGTCCGAATAAAACTCCAAAACTGTTTTGTCGTCAAAGTCGATTGACACAAGTCCGATTCCAAGGTCGGTTTGTGACCAAACTTGAGTTGAGAATAAAAGCAGTATATTAATTATTAGCAGTTTCATTTTTTAACTTGGGCATAACGTTCCGGCTAAACTGCGTTTTAATGCAGTTTAGGTTTTGTTGTGCTTAGTTTTTCTTTGATTTTCAATTCAATTTTCTTTGTGTATTTGGTATTGTAGCTATCTCTAAATAGAACACCTATTAATGAGAAAGGGAACAAATCGATTTCAGTCCTTTCGATATAATTAAGATTATTTGTTCTATCAAACTCACCCAAATCAAACCATTGCTCTCGGATATCCCAGATTAATTGAAATGTATGATTGCTTTTTACATTAGTCCATTGAAGAAGTAATGCTTGGCTATCACCGAACTTTTCTTCATTGTTAAGAGAATATCCATTTTCCACAAGTAAACTATTGATTGAATCTTTTACTTGTTTCTGAATGTTATCGATATTTTTAAATGCCTTATTCATAGACCGAAGCTCCTTGAAGAATGGTTTTAAAGTTTTCCCATGTCGGTTTATCAGCGTCAATATCCATTTTCATATTATCATAATATCCTTGAACATCCGCTGTGTAAGCTTCCATAGCTTCGAGAAAATTTTCAAGAGTTCTGTTTTCCCAATTTGATTTATTTACTTCTAAGTCTTTCCTAAATTCTTTCAGAAATTCTATGAATTCGATTCTTGTCACTTGATCGTTTTTTTATTATTCATTTGAGTATTAATAGACCTGATAGCACTTGATATATTTTGCGAAATAACTTGATCTTTTGATAGATTCGTGCAATCATCAATCAAAGTTGTCCAACTCTTTAGGCCTTCTTGATTTGTTACCATTCGAATGAAAATTGTCTTATTATTTTTGAAATTGGAGGGTGAGAATAAATTTGCAAACCTATTTCCAAATGAATATTTTAAATTCATAAAATCAAAGATTATACTTTGAATGGAACTGTCTTTTTCAATTTCATTCTTAGTTTTCTGAATAATAAAATCAGCATCAGAATTCCCTTCTGAACCAAGTCCACAAATTCCTTCAAATTTTAACAGGAGGTGATTCTTTATTCTTTCAATTTCAGTTAATTCTATATTCATCTTTAATTAAGCACAACAATAGGGTATCTACTGTTTGAAGAAGACAATATAAGGA
>TARA_R110002050_G_scaffold214720_2_pt1 | contig 10800 bp, 5 predicted proteins | sample TARA_R110002050 | Tara Oceans TARA_R110002050 (sample SAMEA4396988) | marine metagenome | biome: Polar Biome; feature: [DCM] deep chlorophyll maximum layer (ENVO:01000326); material: water (ENVO:00002006), including particulate matter (ENVO:01000060) such as... | depth 25 m
GCATAGAAAGCCGCCAAAGAAAACAATAAGCCAATAATTAACAAGATTCGAATTAAATTCTCATTTTTAGATTTCTGTTTTAATAAATCAAGTTCTTTTTCTTGTAACAATATATGTTGTTCTTTTTTTTCGGTTTCATATTGGGTTTTCAATTCGTCAATTTGTTTGGCCTTGGCTTCATTGAAAATACTGTCATTATAAATTTGATATTGTCGTTGGTCCTGTAAGGCAGCTAAATAGTTTCCTGTTTTTTCATAGGCTTTAGAACGACCAGAATAGCCATCTCTAATAACATCTAAGGCTTTTACGGAATCTGCTAACTTAATGGCTTTGGTATGGTTATAAATGGCTTTGTTATAATTGTGGGTTCTATAATAGATGTCACCCAGCATGTTGTAGTTAATTATTGAATTATTGATGGAGCCAATTTTTTCGGTAATGGCTTGTGCTTTTAAAAGATACTCCAATGCTTTTTTGTTGTCTCCTTTTTTTGAGTAAATATCAGCCATATTGGCCAAATTGGAGGCTAAAAAATCATCTCGATTCATTTTTTCGCCAAGTTCATAACTAAGTTGGTAATTTTTTAGTGCCTCATCATAATCTTCCATATACCAATACAAATTGCCTAATTCTATATACAAAACGGCCGTCCAATGGTCATTTTTTAATTCTTTTAATGTATTTAATGCACTATTAAAAGGCTTCAAAGCTTCTTTGTAATTGCCTCTTAGCATTTCAATTCTGCCAATATCACCGGTTGCAATGGCTTTTCCTAATTTGTTTTCAGGTTTTATGGTGTCTAAAACATGCAGGGCGTTTAAGGCTTCCTTCATCGCAAGATCTAATTTGCCCATATCCATGTAAGTAGTAGATTTTCGTTGAATGTTATCAACCATATGTGGGCCATGTTTCATCTTTGTGGCTACTTCAAGACCTTGGTCGGCAAGTTCTATGGCTTTATTGAAATTCCCTTGAAGCGTTTCAAAAATGGCATATTCATTTAATGCTCTCCAAAGACTTTCTTGATTTTTGGTATTTTTTAATGTGTTTACCGATTTTTTAAAATAATATTTAGTCGAATCTATGTTTGGCAAAAATCTATAATAGTAAGCCAAGTTAAGATACCCAAGACCTTCACCATTTTTGTAATTAATTTTTTTGGAAAGTGTTAATCCATAATTAGCATACCTAAAAGCTTCATCTGGGTTTTTATGTTTATAGGTATTATAAAGTTTTTGACTTGTTTTAACTTTTTCAATACCATCAGGTTGATTAATGAAGATATTTAAAAGACTATCAAGTTTTTTGTTTTCTTGCGAAAATGACCCCAAACTGATAGAAAAGAAAAGAAAGACAATGATTGGCCGCTTCATTTATTGATGGTTTAATCTTTGTTAAAAATAAATATTTATTTATTGTAAATCAAACAGTTGATTTTTTGAAATGATATTATCAGATTTCAAAAACAATATATTCATTAGTTAGTGTTAAATTTACAACCCGTTAAAAATAGGTGTTTTTAATACTTAACATTATAATAAACATGCATAAAATAGATATAGAGTTAGTTGAAATGACTATGGATGTCATGAAGTATGCTATTAATAGAATTTCAAAAACTGATCCAGAAATTGGAATCCCAAGGAGGGCAGAAGATTTAAAAGCATTGGTTGGAGAAACTATTACGCCGAAAGGAATTGGAGGTGAAGTAGCATTTGGATTGTGGAAAGAGCATTTAATGAAGGCTAATGTTTCGATAGATCATCCAAGACATTTGGCATTTGTGCCAGCGGCTCCAACAAGAGCAGCTATTATGTTTGATTTGGTAACATCGGCGTCTAGTATTCACGGTGCCTATTGGATGGAAGGTGCTGGTGGTATTTTTTGTGAAAATGAAGCCATGAAATGGATTGTATCCTTAACAGGATTACCAGAAGGTGCTTTTGGGGTGTTTACTAGCGGCGGGACGGCTGCTAATTTATCGGCTATCGTAACAGCAAGAGAGTATTGGCGTAGTTTAAACGACCAGAATAAAGTAGAAAAAGGTATTATTATTACCTCTATCGGAGCACATTCATCTGTAAAAGCAATGGCTAAGGTTGTTGATGTTGATGTGTTGCTAGTGGATACTGAAGATAAAATGGAGGCAAGTACGTTACAACAAACAATTGATGGACTAACAGAACATCAAAGGAGGCGTCTGTTTGCAGTCGTTGGAACAGGTGGCACAACCAATGCTGGTATTATTGATGATTTGTCTGGAATAGCTACTATTTGTGAAAATGAGCATTTATGGTTTCATATAGATGCGGCTTACGGAGGAGGTGCTTTGGCGGCTGACTCTGTAAGACATTTATTTAAAGGTATAGAGCGTGCCGATAGTATTACAATTGACCCTCACAAATGGATGTTTTCACCTTACGATTGTGGTGCTGTGATTTATAAACAACCTGAATTAGCAAAAAAAGCGCATTCCCAACAGGGATCGTATCTCGATATTTTTAAAGATGAAGGAGCTCACGGCTTTAATCCAACCGACTATCAAATACAGTTAACAAGACGCGTGAGAGGCTTGCCTTTATGGTTTTCTTTATCTATGCATGGTACAGACAGATATAAAGAAGCGGTAGAACGCGGATTGGAACTGGCCCAAATGGCAGGTAAATTAATTGAAGAAAGACCATTTGTTGAGTTGGTGCGGGAACCTAGTTTGTCATGTGTATTATATAGAAGAATAGGTTGGAAACCTGAGGATTATACGCATTGGACGTATGAAAACCACAGAAAAGGTTTTGCTTTGGTTACGCCAACAAAATGGAAAACAGGCGCTAGTTTTGAAACCGTTTCACGTTTTTGTTTTATTAATCCAGATACAACAGAGAAGGATATCGAAATGATTTTAGATTCGATGGCTTAAAAAATTATTAAAAAAATATAAATCGTAATTCGTCATTCTAAAATCAATTCCTATTTTTGCGCATGCAACACAACAAGGTACTTATTTTAGATTTCGGGTCTCAATATACACAGCTTATTGCCCGTAGAGTTAGAGAACTCAATATTTATTGCGAAATTCATCCGTATAACAAAAAACTATCAAACATTGCTGAATACAATGCTGTTGTGCTTTCTGGTAGTCCGTTTTCAGTTAGAGGCGATGATGCACCACATCCAGATTTATCTGAAATAAGAGGCAAAAAACCAATGCTAGCAGTCTGTTATGGCGCACAATATTTAGCACATTTTTCAGGTGGTGAAGTAGCGCCCTCTAATACCAGAGAATACGGTAGAGCGAAGTTGTCTTTCATAAAAAAAGAAGAGCTATTTTTTAAAGGTATTCACGAAGGTAGTCAGGTTTGGATGAGTCATAGCGATACCATAAAACATTTACCAACCAATGGAGTCCTTTTAGCAAGTACACACGATGTAGAAAATGCCGCTTATAAAATTGAAGGTGAAGAAACCTATGCAATTCAATTTCATCCTGAAGTTTATCACACTACAGATGGTAAACAGTTATTAGAGAATTTTTTAGTTCATATAGCTGGAGTTCATCAGGATTGGACACCACAATCTTTTGTTGAAGAAACGGTTGAAGAACTTCAAAATAAAATCGGAAATGATAAAGTAGTTTTAGGCCTTTCAGGTGGTGTTGATTCTTCGGTAGCGGCAGTTTTACTTCATAAAGCTATAGGAAAAAATTTGTATTGCATCTTTGTAAACAACGGTTTACTTCGTAAAAATGAATTCGAAAGTGTTTTACAACAATACGAAGGCATGGGGCTTAATGTAAAAGGGGTTGATGCTTCCAAACGATTTTTAGATGCTTTGGCTGGAATTGAAGATCCTGAGAAAAAGCGAAAAGCCATTGGAAATTCTTTTATCGAGGTATTTGATGATGAAGCACACCAAATTGAAGATGTTACCTGGTTAGCACAAGGCACTATTTATCCCGATGTTATTGAAAGTGTGTCCGCTACCGGTGGACCATCAGCAACCATAAAAAGTCATCATAATGTTGGCGGATTGCCAGACTACATGAAACTTAAAATTGTAGAACCACTAAAATCGTTGTTTAAGGATGAGGTTAGACGAGTTGGAGCTACTTTGGGTATAGATCCTTTGCTTTTGGGTCGTCATCCGTTTCCTGGACCTGGTTTAGGGATTCGTATTTTAGGAGATATTACCGCTGAAAAAGTGCGTATTCTCCAAGAAGTTGATGATATTTTTATTAATGGTCTGCGAGAATGGGGCTTATATGATAAAGTATGGCAAGCAGGCGCCATGTTACTGCCAGTCAATAGTGTTGGTGTGATGGGCGATGAACGTACTTATGAAAAATGTGTCGCGCTAAGGGCTGTAGAAAGTACAGATGGTATGACTGCAGATTGGGTAAACTTACCGTATGAGTTTTTACAAAAAACATCAAACGACATAATAAATAAAGTAAAAGGCGTTAATAGAGTAGTGTATGATATAAGTTCAAAACCCCCTGCTACCATTGAGTGGGAATAAATTTTGGATACCAATACCATAATTTAAAACTATATTTATATTATTTTAGGTATCAAAATCAAGTAAAATTCACGTATATTATTATGATGAATTGAAAAATAGAAATAAGATGTGTTTACTTTTTTTGGCATGCTATATGCATGTATAGAAAAGAAAAACATTAGCATATTCTAAGTGTTTTTGTAAGGTTACACCCTAACACCATTAAAAAAATAGATTACATGATTAAATTCTTTTCCGTTGTATGTTTAGCATTTCTTTTTAGTATAAATACTGCTAACGCACAAAACTACAAGACCCATAAAGTTAAAGAAGGAGAGACTATTGAAAGTATTTCTAAACAGTATTTAGTGACCCCTTTCGATATTTATAAATTAAATCCAGATGCTAAAAAAGGATTAAAACCTAATACACTTTTAATAATTCCTAAGTCTAAAGTTCCTGAACCTAAAGTTACTATTACTAAAGAGTTGCAAGGGTTTAAAACGCATAAAACTAGAAGAAAAGAAACGCTTTATAGTTTAGCTAAAGAATATAATATCACAGAAGACGATATTAAAAAATACAATACGTATTTATACTCAAATACTTTAGGAAAAGGAGATAAACTTCAAATTCCGATATTTAAAACTACCAGAACTGTCGAAACTGTTGAGCTAACCATGCCTTATACTGTATTGCCAAAGGAAGGTAAATGGCGTATTGCTTATAAGTTTGGTATTTCGGTAGCTGAATTAGAAGCATTAAACCCAGAAATGAACGACGTTTTACAGGAAGGTGAAGTTATTAATGTGCCTAATATTCATAAAGATGAACAAAAGCAATTTGATGACCAATACAGTTATTATAAGGTATTGCCTAAAGAGGGGTTTTATCGCTTAAAACTTAAATTAGGTTTAGATCAAGATCAACTTGAAGCTTTAAATCCAGGGTTGAAAGAAAGTGGTTTAAAAATGGGTATGATTTTAAAAATCCCATATAATGAAGCAATTGGTGCTGGTGAAGAGCTTGCAAATGCTATTGATTTAACTGACAGTATCAGCGATTTTAAAACAAAGCATATTGCTGTCATGTTACCATTTCGTTTAAATCGTGTTAATTACGATTCTATTTCTGGTACCAAGCTAAGTATAAAAAATGACCCTTATTTAAATGTGTCTTTAGATTTTCATTCAGGAATTTTAATGGCCATTGATTCATTAAAAACATTAGGTATTTCGCTTAAGGTTGATGTATATGATACTAAATATCAAGTAAGTGAAGTAGCCGACATTATTAGAAATCATGATTTTGAACATATGGATGCTGTGATTGGGCCATTAACACCTAATAATTTTGAAAAAGCCTCGTCAGAATTGCGATTATATAATGTTCCAATTATTTCTCCAATTGGAGAAAATCTTCAATTGTATGATAATGTATTTGAATCGCGACCTTCTGCCTCCATATTAAAAGATAAAACGATAGCCTATATAAAAACAGTACCAGACGTGAATAATACCATTATTATTTCTGATAGTAAAAATGCTACGATAGCTAATGAACTTCAGCAAGATTTTCCTCATGCACGACACTTATATTCAAAACAAAACAAAGACGGTGTTGATGAAAATTATGTGTTGATTGATGACGTGGCTCACATGTTAAAACCAGGGTTAAATATGGTATTTTTAGAAACTCAGGATGATGGTTTCGTTTCCAATGTCACTAGTATTTTAAATTCTTTAATTCAAAAGGAAGACTTAGAAGAGAAAAAACCGGAGATTAAAATTATGCTAACGACAACTAATGAAAATTCGGCTTTTAAAGGCGATGAGGTGTCTAATGAGCATTTATCAAATTTACAGTTTACATATGCATCCATGTCAAAAACTCAAAATGCAGATAATAATAATTCGTTTGTTGAAAAATATAAAAAACTTTATAATACGCCCCCGAACAAATATGCTATTCGTGGGTTTGATTTAACGATGGATATTGTATTGCGTCTAGTATCCTCAGAGAATTTATATAAATCAGTAAACGAAAGTCCTTTAACAGAATATGTAGAAAATAAATTTGAATACAAAAAGAAATTATTTGGAGGTTATTTTAATGATTCTGTGTATTTGGTAAAATATCAAGATTTAAGAATTGTTGAAGTTAATCCTGTTAATGAAAGTGTTTCAGCAGAAGCCATAGGAGGTTTTTAAGTAGGTGTTATTGAAACCATATGTTTTCGTGTGATTTTTTCAAATAAAATCACTTAAATAATTTTATTTTTTAAATCGATGCACGAACTAACTCCTGACAAAAATTTCTTGATTACTTTGGCGCATACCAAAATGCCTTTTGGTAAATATAAAGATAGATACTTAATTGATTTGCCTGAATACTATGTGGTTTGGTATCATAATAAAGGATTTCCTAAAGGTAAATTAGGAGATATGCTACAAATGGTTTACGAACTTAAACTAAATGGCTTAGAAGATTTAATTAGGAATATTAAAAAACGGTATCCTAAATAAGTGTTTTTTGATTTTTGTTTAACTTAATAATATGAAATCGGTTTATTAAGTTATATAAAAGGTTAAAAGAATTTAAAAAATATTCTTACAAAGTCAGTGTGCGTCAAGTCTTTTTAAATAAAACGAGTTGTTTATAAAACGTTTTTAAATAACCAAAACAATGCTTTAATTACTGGTTTAATTTTGTAAATTTGCCTGCGTTTATAGGCGCAATATGGTAAAAAAAACAAAATATATATTTGTAACAGGTGGGGTTACCTCATCTCTTGGAAAAGGGATTATAGGAGCATCTCTAGCAAAATTACTTCAAGCACAAGGTTACAGAGTAACCATTCAAAAATTAGACCCTTACATTAACGTAGATCCGGGAACTTTAAACCCGTACGAACATGGCGAATGTTATGTGACTGCTGATGGTGCTGAAACCGACTTAGATTTAGGTCATTATGAACGTTTTTTAAACGTCCCTACAAGTCAGGCAAATAACGTAACGACTGGAAGGATTTATCAAAGCGTAATTGAAAAAGAACGACGTGGTGAGTTTTTAGGTAAAACAGTACAAGTAGTACCCCACATTACCGATGAGATAAAAGACAGAATTCAAATTTTAGGTAATTCTGGAGATTACGATATTGTAATTACCGAAATAGGTGGAACAGTTGGTGATATTGAGTCCTTACCATATATTGAAGCAGTAAGACAATTGCGTTGGGATCTTGGTGAGCATAACGGAATTGTTATTCACTTAACCTTAGTGCCTTATTTATCAGCTGCTGGAGAGCTAAAAACTAAACCAACACAACATAGTGTAAAAACATTGATGGAAAGTGGAATACAAGCTGATGTATTAGTTTGTAGAACCGAACATGATTTACCTGTTGAGTTGAGAAAAAAATTAGCGCTGTTTTGTAATGTTCGTGAAGAAGCGGTCATTCAGTCTATTGATGCCTCTACAATTTACGATGTACCAAATTTAATGTTACAACAAGGCTTAGATAAGGTTGTTCTTAAAAAATTAGATTTACCAAGTGTAGAGCCAGAAATGACAAAATGGAATCAGTTTTTAAAGAAACTTAAAAATCCAAAAACTGAAGTTAATATTGGTTTAATTGGTAAATACGTAGAATTACAGGATTCGTATAAGTCAATTTTAGAATCCTTTATTCATGCCGGCGCAGAAAATGAAGTTAAAGTTAATTTAGAATCGATACATTCTGAATATTTAAATGATGATAATATCAAATTAAAATTATCTCATTTAGATGGTATTTTAGTTGCACCAGGTTTTGGTGAGCGAGGTATCGAGGGAAAAATTGTAGCTGTACGCTATGTTCGTGAAAATAATATGCCATTTTTCGGAATTTGTTTAGGAATGCAAATGGCAGTTATAGAATTTGCACGTCATGTATTACATATACCTGATGCAGATTCTACCGAAATGAATCCTAATACAAAAAATCCGGTCATTGATTTGATGGAAGAACAAAAGTCGATTACAGATAAAGGTGGAACTATGCGTTTAGGTGCTTGGGATTGCGATTTAAAACTAGGTAGTAAGGTTAGTGAAATTTATAAAGCAAAAACTATTAAGGAGCGCCATAGGCATCGTTACGAATTTAATAGTGATTATAAAGAGCAAATTGAAGCAGCAGGAATGCTCGCTACTGGATTAAATCCAGATACAGGATTAGTTGAAATTATTGAAATACCAACACATCCATTTTTTGTAGGTGTTCAATATCATCCAGAATATAGCAGTACTGTTGCAAATCCACATCCGTTGTTTGTGGCATTTGTAAAAGCAGCGTTAAAATTTAAAAATAATAAGTAAGGTGCCAGTGTGTCATAAAATGAAAATTGGATAGTTTTTTGATTAGAACAGTTCTCCTCGCTAGAAAGTAGGAATAATTTATAACAGATGGAAGAAAAAAAATTAGATATTAATTCGGTAATAGGCTTTGTGCTTATTTTCGGCATATTAATGTATATGCTTTGGCAAAATCAACCAACGCCAGAGGAACTTAAAGCGCAAGAAAAAGCTAAGCAAGAAGAGGTTGTTAAAGAACAAAAAGATACAGAAGAAGCTCAGACAAAAGAAACTACTGCTGAAGATTATTCGGCTGTTGCTGCCACAGATTCTGTTCAAGTGGCTGGTCTTAAAAACAAGCTAGGAGCTTTTGCATATTCATCTACGTTACCTTCAGCTTCAGATAAAGAAACAGTTGTTGAAAGTGATCTTTTAAAATTAACCTTCAGTAATAAAGGCGGTTTTTTATCAGAAATAAAACTGAAAAAATTTGTTGATTACGACTCCATTCCTATTTACTTGGTAAAAGATAATAACAGTGGTTTTAATATTAATTTTGGAACTACTGATAGTAGAATATTAAATACCAAAGATTTATATTTTGAGCCCACAGTTACTAAAAACGGCGATAATACCATAGTTTCAATGAAGCTAAAAGTATCTGAAACTAAGTTTTTAGAATATAGATATGAGATTAAGAAAGATGACTATATGCTTGGGTTTTCTATTAAATCTCAAGGCTTAAATGATGTAATTAATAGCTCGCAAGACATTAATTTAGATTGGAAAATAAAGACCTATCGTCATGCAAAAAGTATTTCGTATGAAAATAGGTATACCGATTTAATTTATGAATATGAAGGAGGCAAAGACAATAATCTTGGTCAGCGTTCCGATTCTGACAAAGAGGTTGATGATGTTACCTATATAGCTTTTAAACAACATTTTTTCACATCTATTTTACTAGCAGATACACCTTTTAAAACAGCGTCTTTAAAATCTAAAAATCTTGTTAAAGATGAGGAAGTAGATACGGTTTTTACCAAGTATTTTGAGGCGAAGTTGCCTTTAGAAATGACAGGTGGTGAGATTAATAAAAATATGAATTGGTATTTCGGACCAACAGATTATAAAGTATTAAATGCTTACGATAGAAATTTAGACGAGGTTGTGCCATTAGGTTGGGGTATTTTTGGTTGGATAAACCGATATGTATTTATTCCTTTATTCGGATTTTTGAGCTCATTCTTACCCTATGGATTTGCTATTGTTTTTATGACTATTATGGTGCGAATTGTAATGTCTCCAGTGACATACAAATCCTATGTATCTCAGGCTAAAATGAAGGTATTGAAACCAGAAATTGCTGAGATTAATGAAAAGTATAAAGACAATGCCATGAAAAAGCAACAGGAAACTATGGCACTGTATAGCAAAGCAGGTGCGAGCCCCATGGCTGGTTGTTTGCCGGCATTGGTGCAGTTACCAGTGTTTTATGCGCTGTTTCAGTTTTTCCCGTCGGCATTTGATTTGCGTCAGAAAAGTTTCTTGTGGGCAGAAGATTTATCATCTTATGATGTCATAGCAAAATTGCCGTTTCATGTGCCGCTTTATGGTGATCATGTAAGCTTGTTCCCTATATTGGCATCTGTAGCTATTTTCTTTTATATGCAAATGACTACGGGGCAGCAAATGGCATCGCAACCTACACAAGAAGGAATGCCAGATATGAGTAAAATGATGAAATACATGATGTATTTTTCACCATTGATGATGTTATTCTTCTTTAATAATTATGCGTCAGGATTGAGTTTGTATTACTTTGTTTCAAACTTGATTACCATTGGTATTATGTTAGTTATTAAAAACTATATTATTGATGAAGATAAGATTCATGCCAAAATTCAAGAGAATAAAAAGAAACCTAAAAAACAAAATAAGTTTCAGAAAAAAATGAAAGAGATGATGGAA
>TARA_R110002050_G_scaffold80442_5_pt1 | contig 10796 bp, 17 predicted proteins | sample TARA_R110002050 | Tara Oceans TARA_R110002050 (sample SAMEA4396988) | marine metagenome | biome: Polar Biome; feature: [DCM] deep chlorophyll maximum layer (ENVO:01000326); material: water (ENVO:00002006), including particulate matter (ENVO:01000060) such as... | depth 25 m
CTTTTGTTAGATCAGGATCAAGAGGTCCTATTATCATTTCATCTTTTCTTGGAAAATTTGTTTTAGGTTCTTCTTCTATGGTAGGAGAACCACCCTCATTATATCTAGCTACAGTAGCACCTTTACTAGCCATTACTTCATCTGTTTGTTCTTTTACATCTTTAACTACAGGTGTACCATCTGAATCAACAGGTCTTATCTGTCCGTTGTCTTCTAGTTCATCTAAAGCGTTTAATGCTGTTTTACGCATGTTTTCATATTTAGATAAACCATGGTAACGAACTACGTTAGCAGGAACTACTAGTTCACCCTCAGATATCATAGCAGGTATATCATCAGCTACTTCACTTTCTGTAGCACCTGGTGTATCATCAGTATTATCTGCTAGGCCACCATCCATAAACTTTTGTATATCTATAACACCGCCTGATGCCATAGTAGTTAGTTCTTTTTCATATAAGTTTAAAGACTGTCTTTCTTCCTCAGTAAAAAATCTATTATATACTCTACTACCTTTTTCACCTGTGTATCTATCTAGTGTTCCTAAATAATTTCTATACTCATCTGCATTAAAATCATTCATGACTTCTAATGTATCTTCTCCTAATAAACCATCTACTTCAATTTTTTTATTTTTAGATACTAAATATTCTTGTAAGTCTTTAATAGCTCCTGCATTTTGTCCTGTGTATCCTGCATCCATAAATAATAATTTAGCAGCTTCAGGACTTACAGTTTCTAATAGACTTAGATTTCTAAACTTACTAGGTTTACCTTCTGCAACATTTTGACCTGTATATTGTCTATACATAATTTCTGCTACTTTTTCGTCTGTTAATGTGCCTTGTCGTATTTCTTCAGCAAACTCTGGATAAGAATCTATATGTATTCCTTTAAATGCTTGATTAGTTTCTTGGCCGTCTTTATCACCTGTGCTACCTTCAGCAAATAACCATTGCCCCATCATTTCAGTTTTAAAATAATCACTAGGTATAAATTTTTCTTCTACTACAGGCATTGCACCCTCGTTTGCAGCAAGTACATTAGGAGGTGGGGTTATAGGTTTTTTATATTTTGCTAATAATTTTTCAGGCTCTAGTAACATAGCTGTTTGAATGTTAGTATTACCTTGTTGTGGTTTTTTTGCAACACCACTAATCTTTTTCTTAATATCTGCTGCAGCAGCTTTTGTCTTGGCATCTTTTGGACTTAATATAGATGGATCTTTTAAACCATCACCCTTTGCTATTCCTGGTGTAGCTATACCCCCTGCTGCTAATCCCATAATTGTTCCTCCTTTTTTTTCTGCTCTTATAACTTTATTTTTTAATGTTACAGAACCTTCACCAAATACACTTTCAATTAAAGGAATGTATTCTTTTGTAGACATAGATGTTTGATAACCTTTATTAGTATTTCCTGCTAACCCTTTTTTTTCGTAAACAGTAAAAAAAGCCTGTCCTTTATCTTTTAATGCATTATGAGCTTGCTTAACTACTTTTAATCTATTTATTTCTTCTGGTATAACATTTAAAGTATTAAATGAAACAACCTTATCTACTTGACCGTCTTTAACCTTATCAACAACAGATTTATTATGTTCTGGTGATCTGTTAAAAGGATCATAAATTTTTACTTCTACATTAGATTTAGATAAATCTTTAACAGCATTATCAAATTTTCCACCACCTATATCTAAAACAACATCTCCTTCTTTAAAAACATTTTCTTTTTTTAACGTATTATAACCTTGCGGTAATTTAGAAGAATTTATAGAAGTGTCTGCTGACGAGATTTTTTGATTGGGCGAAGACCATAAATCATTAGATGTAGTAGTACCTCTTGGTTGTGGACCATCGTCTACGTCTACTTTTCTTCCTACTTTACTAACTGCCTTAGCTCCTGCTTTAGCAACACCAACGCCTAGAGCAGCACCACCTGTAATTACACCAAGAGCGTCTAATGCAAATGCTGCAGGATCTGTTGCAAATGTTTCTTTAGCTTTTTCAATGCTTCCATACCTATCTGCAAAATGTTGACCAACAGCTCTTGCTGTGTCTTCATTTCCTTGCTCACCTGGTATTGCTAACTGTACTATTCCAGAGCCTAACTCATACAAACTTTTAGCAGTCTGTACTGGGTTTGTTATCATTTCTATTGTGTCTTTTACTAGTTGTTTACTACTAGGTACAAAATTTTGTTTTGCTCTTGATAAAACAGAATCAGTCTGTTCATTTGTATTAGCTAGTGCCTGTTCCATTTTTCCCCTCGTTAGCTTTTTGTATTACTTCATCCCTGAACGTAGCAAATCTTTGTAGTTCTTGTATGCTACCTTGTATTTTTAAAACATTGTTATGATCTGGCTCTCTTACTAAATTCTTAACATGTGACCTTATACTTTCTTCTGCGTATTCAAATAATGCATCCATAGAAGGTTTGTTGTTGACTAGTACTAATAATTTTCTAGCTACTTCTGGACTCACTGAATTTCTCCTTCAGTAGGAGGTCTTCCTGAAAAGCCTGGCATTCCTGGCTCTGGTGCTCCACCTGCTCCTATTTGACTATTACCTGTTCCTGCAGGACTAGTTGGTGGAACTGTTCCTCCTCCTTCTGGTGGAGTTGGTGCTCCCCCTGCTCCTGGCGGTTGTTGTGGTGGTCCTTGCATCATACCTGATGCTTGCATAACTTTAGCTTGTCTTAAAGCTTCTCTTTCATCATTTACAAATTTCTCAGCATCAAGATCGAATGAGTGTGCTATCTCTCTTAGTATTACTGGGAACTTTACAAAAGGTGCTAGTGCAGGATTTGATCCAATTTGCATAAGTTGTAGTAGTCTTTGACTTCTTACTTCGTTACGCATAAGGCTTTCTGTACCTCTAGCTTTTATTTCTATATCACCCTGTACATCAGGATCGAAATCAAATTGTTGGTTAAACGAATAGAAAGACTCTCCTAAAGGTTGTAAGAGATAATCATCTATATTTTTAACCACTGTCTTAATAGATATTTGGGCTGCACCCATAAGCATGGATATCCCTGCCGCTGTTCTACCAGTTCCTTGTATACCAGTTTGGCCATGTGAGAAAGACGGAATGCCTGTAGATTCATCGGACAAGGCTCGTGCTTTATCAAACATCATCAAATTCTGGGAAGATACATTAGGATACTGCGTAGCAAATAGTGCTTGACCAGGTGCTCCGCCTTGTCTCCTAAATATCTTACCAGGGTGTACTTCTAGGTCTTGACCTGGTACGAGATTTGTTTCATCTATCTCAAATATCAGGTTACCTGATAGAACAGCATTATCAACAGCCATTCGCATAAAGCCATTCATTAGCTGTTGTGTATCTACCATGTTTTCTGCTAGGCCTACTCCAAAGAAAGAGTAAGGGTTTAACTCATAAGGAGCAGCAAAATAAGGAATACGGATAGGCATAAAAGGATTAAACGCCAACCGTAAAATCTTGTTGTTACATACCCAAGCGTTGATTTGAACCAAATCCACATCTGAGTATTCTCTAGGTATATCCAAGCCTGCGTCTTCTGCAACTGTTCTATCAATGTTGCCCCAAAACTCAAAGACTTCGTAGCGATCAACGCTAACATTTGTCGAATCATAGTCATCTAAATCATCCTCCCACCATTGTCTGGTGTAATTAGTGCCCATCTCGATACATTCGTCTAGGGCATCTTCATCAAACAGAGGGCGATTTTTTAATGCCCTCATATCAGCATGGTTTAATTTATGTCGCTGAATCACATATTCTACTTCATCCATATTGTTTGCTGCAGGATCAGGATAAAAATCCCAACAAGAAACAAAGTCTAGCTTAGGTACTGTCTTAATTTCAGGTGTGTAAGTACCATTACCTTCTTCGTCTTGTTCCCATCTAGGGTATTCTTTATCTTGAGCAAACGGTCCTTTTAGTATTCCTGTACCAAAAAGTGCCATCTCAAAGGCAGCTGATCTTAGATGTTTAGAAGCTGAAGATTCTTCTAACTGATCTAATATCTTTTTTTCCATAGTACGTGCTGCTTCTTCTGCAGGATGATATGTAATAGATGTAGGAGTAACTCCTGCACCTTCTTTTAATTCTAAATCATCTGCTAAATCTTTTAATGCTCCTAACTCTAGCTCTTCTTCTTTAGAGCCTGGTGGAAATAAACTACCTTGATTAGGATCTTCTTCAGGTGCTGTTGGGTTTTTAGGATCAAAGTGTACAGCTTCTTCTACACCAGAAGGTACTCTTGTTGCTTCTACACCTAAAGGAAATTTTTGTCCTGCGAATAGTACATCAATGATTTGACCATACGCTGCTGTAACTTTTGTTTTTGTAACTTTTAAAAATACTTGGCTTTTTTCTGTTTCAGTAAACTGTGTCTCTGCACCATAAATACCTCTATAGTTTCTATAAGAGTCCATCCATCTTGCTTCTTGAGAATACCTAGAGTCACTAGAATACTCATATTTGTTTTTTATATACGAGGCAAGAGTATCTTGCTCCGCATCGTCTAATGTCATTTCTATTTCTGTTTCTGTACTTTGTTCTTCAGCCATGTTTAATATCCAAATACTTGATCAGCAGGTGTCCAAGGTTTCTTCCAATCTGTGTTGGAAAAGTCATACAATCCCCTAGGGGTTGGTCTAGACATAATGCCATATCTTAGTGCATCATATCCATGGTCGTAATCTATTTTAGTGTTTACATCTTCAGGGTTATTTTTATCTAAAGGTATCTGTGGTAATTCTGATATAAGTTTAACACAATTTGAAAAAAATTCAACCCCTGCTTCGCCTGTTTCTTCATCTACTCTTAATAGTCTATGTAGCTCGTTCTTTCCTGCTATCCTACTTCCTTTACTTCTATCGGACTGTCTCCATCGACATCCTCGTAATATCATTGTTTCTGCAATCGAAGGACCTGTTTGTCCTCTATTATGCCAACACGATGAGTCAAGTACACCATACCATATCTTATCATCTTGTTCTCTTTCTATACCTAGTATTAATTCTGCTAGTTCATCTGCTGTTTTCTTTTGTACATAAAGTTCTCTATATACAATTAATTTATTATCTGGTCTTACTGCTACCCATAAACAAGCTGACCAACTTGAATAACCATAGTCACATGTTCTAAATCTTTTCCATGAAGTAGGAACATTATAAGGTGCTACTACATGTACATCTCTGTTAAACTCAGTGAACGCTGCACCTTCTGCAATGTCCCATGATCCTTCTAATAATTGTTGTCTTTGTACTTCTGGTAAAGATAACAAGTTAGCTTCATATTCTCCTGCCTCAGAAAGGTAAGGATTATCTGTTAGTTTAGCAGGTATAAACCTTCTTTTAAATAAAGGCTTGTCTGCTTTTTCGTGTGTTTTAGGATAAGTTAGTACTTCTCCATTTTCTATATCTGTTGCCCAAAACGATGAGTTATAAGGTGCAGGATCAATAAACATCTTCTTAACCCACATATGACCTGGACCGCCTGGGTTTGTAGTGCCTCTCATGTACGTAGGTAAATCTTTATCTACAGTACGTAAACGAGAACGTAAGTAATTCCAAGCATATGGTGTACCATACTGAGTAAGCTCATCTACACCTATCCAAGTAAACGCTTGTCCTTGATATCGTAGAACGTCTTTGTCTTGTTCAAGATATGTCATCCATATTCTAGCACCAGAGGGAAATGTCCATAAAGACTTTCTTTCACTCCACTTAGCTCCAGGAAATACTCTTGGATATAGTTCCTGACTCTTTTGTACCAACTCTCTTAGCTCATCATTTGTTCTTCTAAGTAGAAGAGCACTATGATTAGGATGGTTGCAATAACGCAACACATCTGCTAATAAAGCGTAGGATTTACCGCCACCTGCTGCACCACCATATAAAACTTCTTTTTCATTAGATGCTAAGAAGTCTGTTTGTGGTCCACTGTTTGGTTGAAATACAATATCTCTTTCTTCTTCGATATTATGTAGATCATCTTCTACAGTATCAGTCTCGACTATATTAGCCCTAGGTGGTGGCTTCCTTTTGGATCGAATAATTTTGTGCTTCCCTGATGAGATCTTCTTGCGTCTCTGACCTTGTCTTGGCTTTAACTCGCTCCCATCTGATGTTTGCTGCTTTTTTATTTCGCTCACTTTCATCCTTCTTTAACATTTTAAAAAGAGCAACATGTGATATAGACCTTCCACTATTTGCTGATAACCATTTAGCTACTTCACGTAGACTAGATGTTTTAGCATGATATTTAGCTTTCTCTAATAGCTCATGTTGTTCTGGTATGCTTCTTAATAAGTCTTTTGAATTTTCTACAAGTTCCCAACCAAAGGGGACAGTAGAACCTAGTTTTCTTTTATACTTAATTTCCATCTTCTTCTTCTTCTTCATTATGTTTAGAAGGTAGTATAAACAAACCAGAAGGAGTGTTTACTTCTATCTTCTCTTGCTTTACAACGCCTGCTCTATCCAATATATCTTTAGCTGCTGTTAGCTTATCTCTATTACCTAACTCAGTAGGATCATCAATAATACCTGTAATTGCAACTGCTGCTTTAGGTGCATGCATAGCTAAGTATTCTTTTGATGCCTGTAATATTTCTTCGTTAATATTAGCTGTAACATCTCTCCATGTAGTGTTAGGACTATATCCTGCTATCTCCATTGCTAGTCTGTGATTACCTAGTGCTTCACCAAATAAAGCATCAATAAATTTTGTTTGTTTTTCTGTTAGTTCTTTTGCCATTTAGAATCCTGTTGAATACTCTTCTACAAAAGCAGTAACTGTTATATCGTCTGCTGCTCCTGCTGTTGCAGATAAAAGATCACCTGCGTCAAAGTAAATAGGAGAATCAGATATAATTAAATATCCGTTTGCTGCTATACTGTATGCTCCAGTAAGTGCATAATGTGTTGTAGCTGATGCATCATACCATTCAAGTTTTAATGTAGCTGCACTTGATCCATCAACATTACCTGCCATAATAGAAGTAACTACAGCACGAGATAAACTCGGAGTAGTATATATAGTAGTTCTATTTGTAGTAGATAAGGCTACCCCTACAGATTTAAAAGTAGGTATAGCCATTTATTTCTTTATACCAAACAAACATTTTTTACCAGTAGGTGAATCTACTTTTAAAGCTCCTCCACCTTTTCGGTAACCTACGTGCATAGTTTGGCCTGTCTTGGTAGCTTGTAGTTTAGCTTTTCTTTTACCTTCATCAGTATAAGAAAACTTTGTATCTCCAACCATTGGCATAGTATTTCTCCTTACTCAGATGTTTCTTTAGTTTTAATAGTAATATCTAAGTCTTTACCTTTTGGTGCAGACGCTGTTAAAGATATTTGTGACGCAGCACAACCTATCAAACTTAAACTTAATACACATACAATTATTAAATTTTTCATTTTTTTCTCCTTACAATTTTCTTTCCTGCTTTTTTATTACGAGGAAAGGATCTATTCTTACTTCTTGATACTACCCTAAGATTACTTTTCTTATTATTCTTAGGATTACCATCTTTGTGATCTATATCTTTTTTATCACCTTTAGTTACTTTCCCTTTACGTAGGGCAGCTCTTCTTACCTTGTTTCTAGATGCTCTTCTTTTTTTCTGCTCATCTTTACTATGGTAACTCTTATATTCCCTTTTATAATTTCTAGGCATGTTAGTCCTTATACAAATTATTAAAAGTTATATGTGGATCTGTATAACTTTCATGCTCCTCACTACTGTGAGTCCATTGACTCGGAGCAAAATCAGGAGCTCCTTCTCCTGTAACCCATAATGCAGGATTAGTAACTCTTACTCTGTTATTAGGTAGTGCTACTATGTTTCCTTTCCATTCACCTTCAGTCAAATATAATACATGACTTTGTTTATGTTGGTCTGGGCTATCGGCTATATCGTCTTTAGTATAGTCTACTGTAAAGATATACTTAGCTAAATAGAACTCTCCATCTATCTTAGCATACCAGGGTGAAGAAGATGTTCTATCTAAAACTACTACTTCGTGTTCTCTAGACATACAATCCCATGGTTGACATAAATGGTTTTCCATTCTGTCAGGCCATTTGTCTAGTGGTATGTCAGCAACTAGACCTTGTATTGGCATCCGAGCCCACATAGCACCACCGTGTACATTAGGCTCATCATCTTCAGCTTCGCAACCAGTAAACACAATCTGAAAAGATAGTGATCTATCTGGCATACAGTTTACTGCTATTACTAATCCGTGTAGAAATTCACCATGATAATCTTGATGATTGGCTGTAAACTCTTTTCTTACCCACGTTTTAAAGTAGGGTACATTCGATATAAGATGTGGCATAGACTATTTTTTCCTAGTCTTTACCCCACCCCTTTTCATTCCTTTTGCTTTTTTAGCGACTCCGCCTTTGCTATATCCCTTAGCTTTTTTAGTAGCGACTCCGCCTTTTTTATAACCTTTTGCTTTCTTCATAGTTCCACCTTTCTTTAAATAGCCCATTTTATTTCTAACAGTTTTTGGTAATTTACCAAGACCTTTTCCTTTACTTCCTTTTGGTACTGTTTTCATTTCTTTTTCTTCCTTCTAGTAGTTTTCTTTTTCTTTACTATAGTCTTTACGTTAGTAGGTTTACCGCCTACACCTTGAGACTTAGATCTCTTTCTAGTAACAGCACTTTTCTTTTGTGCCTTGGTCATACTTTTAGCTTTCGACCTGGGTACGCACTTAGGATAAGATCTCTTACTTTTACTTGCAGACTTTCTACCACAAGCTTGAAACTTACCTTTCTTCTTGGGTGCACCTATGTCAACCCAATCTCCTTTAGGTCCTTTACCAAACCAGGCTGTTAGTCCTCCTGTTGGTTTAGCCATTACTTGTATCCACCACCACGTTTCTTATATTCTCTAACTAACCATCCGTTAGCATACGCTGATGGATACACTTTAAATTTTTTTTTAGCTGCTGCCTTTACCCTTGAGTATAACCCAGGGTTACTAGGTGTAGCACCTTTCTTCTTAGGTGTCTTCTTTTTTTTAGCAGCCATTCCCTAACCTCTACCCTGTCTAATTTTTGCTTTTTCTCTAAGAGTTTTTTTATTTTTTTTACTCAATTCAAAAAGATCTAAAGTTTTGTTTGTATCACGATCTCTAATTTCACTAGGATGATAACCTACTATAAACTGAGCTGAATTAGGATCTCCTTTGTCTGATCCCCAAATAGGTTCTCCTTTATTTTTATTTTCTAATTTACTCATTTAACACTTCCACCTTCTTCTTGCTTGTCTGATACGAGAGTTAGGATCATTTCTAGTTTTAGCTGAACTCCTTTTTAGTTGTCCTGCTGATCTAGCACAATAAGACTTTCTTCTCTTCGCTGCTTTACTACCTTTCTTTACTTTACCAGTAACTGCAGTCTTTAACTTAGAACCAGGATTAGCTTTACGATAAGCCTTTACCCCTTTCTTAGTCATACCTGCTCCAGACTTAGTAGGTCTATAGTTAGCCCCTTTGCCTTTCGTAGTCTTTCGTATGGGATTAGATTTCTTTCTTGGCATGTAACAGTTGTATTCTAGAGTACCACCAAACAAACGCTATGTTTATAGGTAAGATATATAAGAATACTCCCCCTTGATTCTGTAATAACGATGCTACACCAATGTACAAACTTAGTACACCTACGATGCACGCACCTATCTTAAATACTTCTTTCATCCTTTATCCTGTGTGAGGGTGCAGATTATCTCCACACCCTCGTACCCAGAAGTTTATTTTATTTGATTCAGTCGTCTTCCTGGTGGAATCACTGGATCTCAAACAAATTACTATTGACACGAACCTCGCAAGAATAAGGCCAATGAGTAGAGGGACTATGGTTTCTATTTATTCTTAATAAAATCATACTTCTGAGCAAACCATTCAGGTACTTCGTTAGTACTCCATAAACTTCCGCTTTCTTTATCTAAAGCTTCTTCAACTTCTTGTAAGGTAGGTATTCTTCCTAACTTAGCTATAAAATCTTTGTCCTCTTGCATTGCAGCCCTAATATAAAATACTCTGGAGTGAGGTAGGTGTATTCCAGTTCCTCTCCCCCCTTTTATTAGGTGTCTATAAAACTTCTCTAGTAAGTTAACATACATATCTTTTTTTTGAGTTTTGTCAAGTTTATTTCTATATCTTTTACCTATCAGGTTTACTGGATACTTTTCAGTCATTTTATACCTCTTAAAATTTTGTTGTTGACAAACCTGAGAAACCGAGTATAACTGTATCCAACTAAGTTGGTGGGGTTATAATACCCTACCCTCTGTTTATATTCATCTAGTGATTCACTAGGTAAGATGGACAGCACTTCACTATCCCTTTCAAACTCATATAACCTATCAGCTACTCTATAGAGATCTCTTGATGCTGCACTTGATTTAATTAAGTTAGCTTTCATAGATATGATTTCTACATTACCCTCAATATATCCTTTTTCAGGTATTATTCTATCCAGGGATGGTGAGCTTAGATTCCAACCTTTTCTTTTATCAGTCTTATAGGCCAATTCAACCTCTGGGAAGTAGGGGCATTGTTTAGTAACGATTGTTCTCATATATTCTATATGCAGGTTAAACCTAAGTTTCTTAGTTCGTGCTCTATTCCTAGCACCTCTCAACATTGTATCTAACTTATATTCAATAGGATCAGCAGCTAGTCTTTTCTTATGCCAATTCTTTAGATATTTTGCTTTGTCTGTAATCATAGATACATATTTTAACTTGATTCGTATTAGGTGTCAACTTAGTTAACAACAT
>TARA_R110002050_G_scaffold14586_2_pt1 | contig 10791 bp, 7 predicted proteins | sample TARA_R110002050 | Tara Oceans TARA_R110002050 (sample SAMEA4396988) | marine metagenome | biome: Polar Biome; feature: [DCM] deep chlorophyll maximum layer (ENVO:01000326); material: water (ENVO:00002006), including particulate matter (ENVO:01000060) such as... | depth 25 m
TCTAGGGGGGTCTTCCCCTCCTTCGCCTCGTACCATATCCATTAAGCAAATATAATCCTCACTATTCTGCTCAATAATGGATATCGACTTTTTATCTACTTCGATTTTTGAGCTCTTTGCCATAAAATAGTTTTTCTTAAAAATAGCAAAATTTTGGATGCAGAGGCCTTTTCACAATAAACGCTAACTCCCGCACATAAGGGATACCGATAAAACTCGGCACAGGCTACCGACATGCTTCGGCACAGGTTTTCACCGGCTGGAATAATTTGGTATCTTCGATAACAGATGCCCATGCTGGGAACACATACTGCATTCAGACTAGGCTGTTCCAGCCGTCAGACTGCTTAGTTATTGGCAAACGTTATTTTATATTCCATTCTATTTTTTTAAGACGAGCAGCAACTTGGTTCAGGGTTTCAATCAATTCGCTTTCTGCCGGAAGTTTACCAGTTACTAGGTCTTTGAAATCACCTAAGTATGCAGTTCTGAGTTGATTCCATGTATCTTGTGGCCTGTCAAATATGATTGCCGTTGAAGGGTGTTCAGGAATCCAGTTATTGTTGTTCTTATAGCCTATCATGTCGTCATTACCCACCTTTATCAACATGTCATCAAAACCGCTACTTTCAAAGAACTGCTGTATTTCTTCATCATTTAACATTTGATGAATGTCGTAGACATGACGGATTTTGTTTCTCAGGTCATCTATCGGTTCTTCTGTTCTGGAGTACCTCACTAAACTCATGATCTTCTCACAGAAAGTTCTCAGCTTGCTCAATACCTGAATGGTGAATGGAGCCATGTTGTATTGAGCAATTAGTTCGTATTGTCCTTTAGACTTCATCATTTCATATATGTAAGAACTAACCTGCATATCAGAAAAAGGCTCAAAATTTCCTAACCATGTAGCTTCAACCACTACGTGCTCCCTGATCTGACCAAAATCTCCTTCAAATAACTTTTTGTATTGATGAACTGTTTTTCGAATATTTCCCCTTTTATTGGTGAGTCCTTCAACTTCTATTTCCGGAATTACCTTTTCCACTACTTTACTAATTGCCCGGATTTTTTTCTTTAACTGATTATCGTTTTCTCCTTTATTGCGGAGCACCACCATGTCAATATCTTCTGAGAATCGTTCTATCAGTTTGTGGCATTTTGAAAGTGCTGTTCCACCTTTAAAAACGGACTGATCGGCAATTTCTGAATGAAATATCTTATACAAAGCAACTGTTACCCAATAATCCTTCTCCACATAAATGGCTCTCATGTCGAGATATTCCGCTGTGGCTAGAATTGCATCTTGTAGTAATTCTTTGTTGGTGTGTAAATTCATATCAGTTAATATTCCATTCTGGTGCTGTTGGTAATGTTTCTTTCTTTATTCCGAGTTTATAGGTGGTCAACGGATTCAATTTTGTTCTCAGGCTATCAAGATCAATCTTTTTCTTTGATAATTCCAATATAGCTCCCAATAGTGCAGTTGCTCGTGGTGGATATTTCAATGCATACCGGATTAGTTTTGTTTGATCAATTTCAGATAGCTTGATTATTTTGTTTTTCAGTAAGGCAATGGCTGATTTCTTGTCTAGGTCAGAAATGGCCTTGAAGTCTTTTAGCGCATCCAAAATTTCCAGCAGGTAGTAGTTTTCATTGGTTACATCCACATAACTTTTAACCGGTTTAACTTGTGTTTTCCCGATTTTGGTGGTTACCCGTTTAACTCTGCTGGCTACCTTGATGGTTTTGGGGACCTGCGTGGTTAAGCCCATTCGATTGTATAATGATCCTCCGGTAATGTATGCAATGCGTTTTCCATCCTGAAAGAGATATGGTTTAAGCAGTTCATCTTCCCGTGGCCTGAGTTCACCAAATGCAGATTGTTTAGGTTTGTAGAATACTCCGGTAGACACTCTTTTGATCATTCCTTTCTTTATCAATCGCTCAATCGCTTTCGCAGCAGCACTGTACTCAGACTGATCAATACCCAACTGTTGATACTTGAAGGTGGTTCCTTCCTGCATCCTGTTGATCTTGCGTACTATTTTCTCTGCCACCTTCATTGATTGATAAGATATTACTTAATGGAAGCAAAGATAAGAAAATGCAGTATTTTGTCAAGTATCTTGCGCAAAATACTTGACATTATAGATATGGTTTCTTAAAAGGGATTAGCCACTTGCTATTAATGTTTGCCAACGACTTTATTAAAACCTATAAAGAAAAGAAGAAGCAAACTATCATACATTGAAATATTGTATTTGTTCAACCCTTCTCAGGGTTGCAAATTTGATGGATGCCTTCCTATCCACGGGTTGCCCACCCGTGGTTATTGTTATTGAAGCCCCTCAGGCTTCTTCGGTTTGAAACCAAGCCCTATCTATAAAAATACCTATTCAATAGGAATGGGCTTTAGCCCATTTTTTAAGACAGTAATCCAGCACTCGGCTTTAGCCAAAATTTAGCTAATAAAAGGGTTAATCTAGAAAAGAGCTTTGCCAAAGGAAAGATGGCTGCAAATTATTTTATTTTAGGGGTCAATAGGTTCCGTTTTTATTTACATCATCAAGTGAGGCCTTTGTAGCGCTTACAGCTTGTTTTCAGGCATATCCCTTCCCCCAATATCCACTGGATCTACCGGTAAGACACCTGTTAGTTACCCAAGCTTTGGACGTCAGTATGATCCCGAAATTAATTTCCGAACATAAGGTATACCGATAAAACTCGGCACAGGCTACCGACATGCTTCGGCACAGGTTTTCACCGGCTGGAATAATTTGGTATCCTCGATACCAGATGCCCATGCTGGGCACACACACTGCATTCAGACTAGGCTGTTCTAGGCGTCATAATGCTTAGTTATTGTGCCACGTTTTTATTTTTATTTTTCGTCCATGGGTTGGCGTGAAAGCGCTGCCGCAACCGCAGGAACGAGGATTGCAATGTGCTTGAACTTGCCTTGACTTTATGTCTTAAAGTTTCTGTCATTACGCTACTTTCTGATTGTAAAGATGTTCCTGAAATTCTACGAATAGTTTGCTGATATTTGCGACGTCTCCTAATATTTCTTTTGCATCTTCCAATGATTGATACTTGTTTGTCAGCAAGATTGGAAGTTTCTCCTGATCGAGTTCGTCAACGCCTGTATCAACGTACTTGCTCAATACGAATGCGATAAATTCTCTTTGTTTCTCGTTGAGAAGAGCAAAGATTGTCGCTTCGGCTGCTTTGGCTCTGGCTTCTCTGGTCATTGCGATATAGTCGCCATTGAAAACGTATTCCAAAACGTCATACAAGTCGCTTTTTTCCATATCCACCAACTTCTGTAAAGTTAATAAGTCGTCTTTTGGAAAGCCTGCTGCGTCTAAGTTTTCTAATAGTGTTTTACGGGTCAGTGGGTTGCTCCAAAGTTTCCGTAATTCTTCTTCGTCTTTGAAAAGTTTGGGTAATTCACCAAACAGGTTATTCAAAAATTCTTCTGCCGAAATAGGCTTTCCATCTGCACTCCAAAAGGAAGTTTGAACGGTGTGTTGGATTGTTCTTTCTTTTCCGTCTCTCAGTTTGACCTTAACTCTTTTCTTTTTTGGTCTCGGCTCATCAGGTTCTGAAACATCTGGCTTATCTTTAGGCTCAGGTGGTGGATAGGGTTTCGGTTCTCTTGGCTCAGGCTCTAAAGGTTCACCGTCCCATTCAGGGTCGCTGAAATGTTTGTACGCATCCACAAAGTCATAAATGGTAAAAAACTCTTTACCCTCAAACAATCGCGTGCCGCGACCAACGATTTGTTTAAACTCAATCATGGAATTGACAGGACGAAGCAAAACGATATTTCGAATGTTACGTGCATCAACTCCCGTTGAGAGTTTCTGCGAAGTGGTCAAAATGGTCGGTAAGGTCTTTTCATTGTCCTGAAATTCCCGCAACAGTCTTTCGCCTTCTTCTCCGTCATTGGCAGTTACCCGAACGCAATAGAAAGGGTCTTTGCTTTTGGCGTTTTGGTTTACCAAATCACGAAGCAAAGCTGCATGAGCTTGATTCGCTCCGAAGATGATGGCTTTTTCATTTTGATTGGCTTCATCTAAAAAGATGTTTACCCGTTTGGCTTCACGCTCTACAATTTCAATGCTGCGGTTAAAGTCCTTTTCTTCATAGAGTTTGCCTTCTTCAATTTCACCTTCCACAATGGTATCATCCGAAGTGTAGCGGTAATCATCTAAAGTGGTTTTGATGCGTTTTACCTTGAAAGGCGTTAAGAAACCGTCATTGATACCTTCTTTCAACGAATAGATGTAAACTGGTTCGCCAAAGTATTTGTAGGTGTCCACATTGTCGTCTCGCTTGGGTGTAGCGGTTAAACCCAATTGAACTGCTGGACTGAAATATTCTAAAATGCCCCGCCAATTGCTTTCGTCATTTGCTCCGCCACGGTGGCACTCGTCAATGATGATGAAATCAAAATAGTCTTTGGGGTATTCGCCAAAATAGGGTGCAGGTTTGCCATCTTCATCTGTACCGCTCATGAAGGTTTGGAAAATGGTAAAGAAAATGCTGCCGTTGGTTGGCACTCTTCCTTTTTTCTTAATCTCGCTGGGCTTTATCCGAACCAAAGCATCTTCGGGAAAGGCTGAAAAGGAATTGAAAGCCTGATTAGCCAGTATGTTTCTATCCGCTAAAAACAAAATTCTCGGTCTGCGGCTCACTTCGGCTCCGCTCAGTGGCCGAGAAGTTAAATTCCAACGTGTTTGAAACAACTTCCAAGCGATTTGAAAAGCAATGGCCGTTTTTCCTGTTCCTGTCGCAAGAGTGAGTAATAATTTGTCTTTGCCGCTTGCTATGACTTCAAGAGCACGCTGAACCGCTATTTCCTGATAATAACGCAATTGCCAAGTACCGCTTTTATCTTCAAAGGGAACATTGGCAAATTTCTCTCTCCATTCCATTGCAGCATCCTGCCCTGAGCCTGTCGAAGGGAAGGTCTTGTTCCAAAGTTCTTCGGGGCTTAGAAAGTCTGTTACCAAACCTTCTTCGCCTGTTTTCATGCAGATTTGGTAAATGGCTTTGCCGTTGCTGCTATAGGTGGTTTCTAATTGCAGTTTCTCGGCATATTGCTTGGCTTGCATTACGCCTTCACCCACTTCCAATTCATCACTTTTTGCTTCTATTACGGCCAACTTGATGCCCTTATGCACCAAAATATAATCGGCAATAATCTTTCTGCCCCTTCCGCCACCCGATTGAATTTTACCTTCGGTAATGCGGTATTCACGAAGCACCTTAGAGCCTTCTACCACGCCCCAACCGCAAGCTTTTAGCTTAGGGTCAATTAGTTCTGCTCTTGTTTCTGCTTCGTTCATTACTGTTTGAATTTATTCTTAATCAAATTCAAAAATGCGGAGTTTCTTGAATCAGCATCATTTACTACCGCATCTAAATCCCAAATAAATACGCCAATTGGAAGGGTGATTTTTGGATTCAATGAAATAGCAACATTGGTTTCACGATAATACATTTTACCTGAAGAATAAAGCTCCGTGTATTCGCCTGCTAATTGCATTTCTACATCTTCGCTAAACTCAATAATTCCATAAAACCAAATCCTCTGAATCTGATTGTTATAATGCTGCATTAACCGCCTCGCTCTTTTTTCCAATTGAGTTATAACTTTCATATTTTCCTCAAGTGAAATGCCTCTTTTCTTAAGCTCCACTATTACTACGTCAAAAGGTTTCTTGTTATCAGGATTATTTGAAAATATCAAAGCAATGTCGGGTCGGTTCTCGTCAGAAACTTCTTCCTCATCAGTTATGACTTGGACTAGTTCACCCATTTCTCTATCGCTTAGAATAGTCTCATAAGTCATGTATTTATCATCTAACAACCAAGCATTGTTTCTATATATATCATCAACGGAATCCTGCTTTTCAAATCTTCCATCTTTTCGCATAGAGGCAAAAAGCTTATGAAGTTCTGCTTCGCTATTTGAATTTGTGGACTTTTTTAGTCTTTCTATGGTTAGTTGCCTAAATAGAATGTATTCAGTTAATGCTCTTGAAGATAATTCTAGAGATTTCTCAAATTGTTCATCACTTAAACTTGTTGCATCCAACACCTCTTTTTGCTCCTTAAAGAAATCGTCTTGTGCTTTTTTTAAAATTTCTGAACGAGAAACGTATCCAATATTTTGAGTGTCAAAATAGCCGCTGAGGTGAGGAAAGCGATTTACTAGGTTCTTTTTTACTTCTTTATTCCGTTGTTTTATTTTGGGGATTTTACTTTCAATCAGCGATACAACTTCTTCTCGAAAAATCTTTTGGATTTCCTTAAGCTCATGTGCTGAGATGGTTAAATTTTGTCTTGTGGCATCAATTTTACCTGTGAAATAGTCAGAATAAAGTAAGAAAACCATTTCGTAACCAATAGGAAGATTCTCGTTTGAAATCAAATCTACCTTTACCGTTCTATTATCAACAGATATAGCTGCGATTAATGATGAATCTTCAGGATCAACCTCTTTAATTGAGTAATACAAAAGAAACTTATCAATTAGGTTCAAGGAGCTTTGCAACTCTATGGCCGTGAACTCAGGTATATCGCTATTTTCAATTTTAGCATTCGAGCTATTACCGTCAACTACAGAACTGATGTATATTTTGATACTTTTCTTTTGCTTTTTCAGTAGAAATAGTCTTGCATAAAACTCCTCCAATACACGTTGCTTGATTTTTTTAGGCTGGAGATAATCTGATTTTGCAACTTTTTGCAAAACATAGTTGGTCATTTTAAAGGTAGTACCTGATGCCTGTTCGTTGACATTTTCAACTTTGAACTTTTCCTCCTCAAACCCTTCTGAAAAATCAAATGTTCTTCTTTTGGTTCCGTCAAAATAGCTGTTGACTTGGATGTCTTCAAAATAGCAGAGATATACCAATCTACCCAAACCTTTATGAGTGCTTTCTTCAACATCAAATAGTTTAGAAAACTTGCTATATCGTTCATTAGTAAAACCTTCACCATTATCTGAAATTTCAAATTGAAGTGTTTCAGGTTGATTTAGTGCTTTTACTGAAACCTTAATTTGGATTTCCGTTGCATTTGCATCAAGAGCATTAGCAATAGCTTCAAAGAAAACCATCTCTAGTGATGAGTTTCCAAAAAACATTTTGACAGCTTGGCTTAGTTTTACTTTCATATCGCTAATGCTTTTTCAGTTTCCAACTCCCCCGCAAACGCCTTTTGCAAAATGGATTTTTTTAGTTCTTCCAAATCATAAATTTTACGTAAGAAAACATTTTCAAGCCTTTCACATTCATTATAAAGTTGGTTCAATTTGTCAACGATTTCCTTTTGCTCCGAAACTGGTGGGAAAGGAAATAGCTCATTTTCAAATGTTCCTAAATTAATGTTTGCTTGGGCACTTCCTTTTCCTAATGCCTGAATGCGCACTTTAAAAGATTGAAGTAAATATTCCACAAACTCTCTATCGGCAACTTTTTCGTTTACTTCAATTCCAATGACACTGTCAGGAAAACAAGCATCAAATGTCAAGACTCCCGTTTCTGCAATATTTGCAGCTATAGTAATGCAGATTGTTCCTGCTGGCCAAAGTTTACTTTGAGCAAGACCAACTTCATTATAGGTTTGTGAATATTCGGTTATGTAGTGTTTGCTATTTCTAATGTCTCCTGTTTGTATAAATGGATAATCACCACCATACAGACCTTTCCAATTTCTTGGACGGTGTTTTGATTTTCCCCTGCCAAATGTTTTTGCAATTTGAGCTAAGGTTTTCTTTTCCCATTGGTCTCCGTTTGAAACTATACCCTGCAAATAGCTCTCAAAAAGTTCTTTGGCGTTTTGGAGGTTTTGTTCGGCATTGGCTTTGGCCTTGTCTATGGCGGCAAAGGCTTGGTCTATAATGGAAACAATGCGTTGCTGTTCGGGGAGGGGTGGGGCGGGAATTTCGATTTTTCTTAAATCATCATTATATAGCCTTGAAATTGTTGCTCCTTTTGAAGGATTCCAATTACAAAAGCCATAAAACTTATAGAGAAATGGGTTTAATACTTCCTTTTCATCATTGTCAATCCAAACAATATTTGAATCCTGAAAATATGCAGGTTCTCCATCATAAATAACTCGCCTTCCAATTGTTCCCGAAGCAGATATTAAGATGTCTCCTTTTTTTGGAAATGAATATTTAGAGCGATATTCTTGATAAACTTCCTTTGAAATAAACGCATTTGGAGTTTTTCCGAAAGTGCCAATTTTATAGAATGGAATATCGCCAACTGGTAAAGTTTGTTTCTTAAGAATCCGCTTGCACATGCAGACTTTGCCAATTTCTCCCAATTTCTTTATTTCCCAATTCATACCAATTCCGAAATTGAGTTTATAATTCCTTCCACTGTTTTGGCTTCCATTCTAGAAAAAGCAAACCACTTTTTGCCCAAATCTTTCAGGGAAGCTCCTAAATGATAAACTTCTTTGCCATCAATAATCAGAAATCGGTCGTGGCTTTGGGTAAAAGGTTTTGCTTCAAAATTGCCGTACTGCTCATTGGCTTTTTGCACGTCTAATTTGATTTGCTTTCCTAAACTCTTGGTAAGTAAAAGCACTTGCACACCTTTTTTCTTCTTGGCTAAATGGGTCAAGGTGTTTTCATTCACATAGTTATCGATCAATACAATGCTCTCTTTCGCTGAGCGAATAATTTTAGAAGCCAATTCGTAGGCATCAAACACTTGTCCGTCAAAAAATACCCCTTGGTTTGGGATTTCATTTTTGGCTTCTAAGGCTTTGAACACCCGCTCGAATTTCTGGTCGGTTTCTACCAATTTTCGTTCTACACCATCCATGCGTTGTAAAAGTCCACTGTGGTTGGCGATAAGCTTTCGCATTTCTACAAAGGCATTAATAATTTGAATACTGACTTTGATGGCTGTTTCACTGCGCAAAACAGCGGAAAGCATGGCTACACCCTGCTCGGTAAACGCGTAGGGAGTATTGGATGAGTGTTTCAGTGTTTCGAACCGGTCGCAATTTGCGACCAGTTCATTCTTTTCACCTTCAGTAAGCTGAAAACGGAATGATTCAGGGAATCGCTCAATATTTCTTTTGACTTGCTCATTCAGTCTTTTTACTTCAACCTGATACATTTCGGCCAAGTCACGATCAATCATTACCTGATTGTCACGTATTGAGAATATGCGGCTTTCGATTTGCTTTTGCGAAATGGCTAGCTCTTTACTCATATCAATTCTGAAATTGAGTTAAGGATTTCCGCACTTGTCTGAACCTTGATTGTGCTTGATTTTCTTGATGACTTGATTCTTTTTGTATGCGGTTTAATCATGGCAGTTCTATAATCCTTAAAAATCATGGTTCAAGACTTTTTGTTGTTATGCACTCTTTTAAACTGAAGGCTCTTGGTTCCGAAGTTTATTAAAAGTCCGATTTCTAAATTGTATGCTTCCACATAGTTCATGGCCTGTGCTAGATGCACATCTTCTAAATTGATGATAGCTTTAATCTCTACCATTATTTTCTCTTCCACGAAAAAGTCAACCCTGCGTGTGCCAACATCATACCCCTTGTACTGCAACGGCATTTCTTGTTCTCTGATAAAATTGATATCCTGCATTTGCATTTCAATGGCTAAAGCCCTTTGATACACCACTTCTTGAAAGCCATTTCCCAAGTGCTTGTGCACTTCCATCGCGGCTCCAATTATTCTATGTGTCAGTTCCTTCTCAATCATAATCAAGTAATCCTTTCATCCTTAAAATCAAGGTTCAGACAATGAGTTTGGCAATACTCTCCATCACTTCATCTGCTTCTTTATCCAATGCTCGCATTTCTTCCAAAATTTCCTGTGGTTGGCGGAGTGGGTCAGCTTTTGGTGTATTTGGGTTTTTCACGCTCAAATCAAAAGTGCTTTGGTCAATATCCTTCATGTTCACCGTCCAAGAGTTTTCACTATCCTCAAAAGTTTTTTGGAGATCCACAAATTCAGCCAAATCCTTTTCGTTGAGTGGATTTGTTTTGCCCAAGTTGCGGTCAAGATTCAACTGGTAAAACCAAACCTTTTGTGTGGGTTTGCCTTTTTCAAAGAACAACACCACAGTTTTTACACCTGCTCCGGTAAAAGTGCCGCCTGGCAAATCCAAAACGGTGTGGAGGTTGCAGTTTTGCAAGAGTTCTTTCCGCAAAGCAATGCTGGCATTGTCGGTATTGCTCAAAAAGGTGTTTTTAATTACCACACCTGCCTTGCCGCCTGCTTTCAAAATCTTTATGAAGTGCTGCAAAAAGAGGGAAGCGGTTTCGCCTGTTTTAATCGGAAAGTTTTGTTGCACTTCGGCACGTTCCTTTCCACCAAATGGCGGATTGGCAAGCACCACATCATAGCGGTCTTTTTCCTGTATGTCGGCCAAATTTTCAGCAAGTGTGTTGGTGTGTATGATGTTGGGCGCTTCCACACCGTGCAAAATCATGTTCATAATACCAATGATGTAAGCCAATGATTTTTTCTCTTTGCCGTAAAAAGTGCGTTTTTGCAGAGTTTCCCATTCTTTGGTGCTAAGTTCTTTACCTGATTTCAGGTAATCGAACGCTTCGCACAAGAAACCCGCAGAACCAACAGCACCGTCATAAATTTTGTCCCCAATATTTGGGTCAACCACTTTTACAATGGTGGTAATGAGCGGTCGTGGCGTGTAGTATTCACCACCATTTCGACCTGCATTGCCCATGTTTTTGATTTTGTCTTCATACAGATGGCTCATTTCGTGC